>JAABUZ0100000041.1_pt1 | contig 274542 bp, 282 predicted proteins | sample 5562091 | NCBI WGS metagenome assembly JAABUZ01 (sample SAMN12813069, study PRJNA571459) | rock metagenome | isolation source: Antarctica rocks | place: Antarctica: Victoria Land, Linnaeus Terrace sud | collected 2015-12-21 | reverse complement strand
TGATTAATTCAAAAGACATCACGTGATATTTGTAGAAATCAAAAGAGATGATAAAGATAGTCAAATCTTCGCTGCTCGAATGCATACGCAGTTTGTTGAAGACGACAATGATGTTCAATCGAGTCAGGTATCTGCTATCTTGAATACGAGCGAGAGTTTCGTCTATTAGCGATAAGAGGTAGCGATTTCGTTTGATCAAAGCATTGAGCTTTCTGTAGTCTACACAGAAACGCAAGCTATCGTCTTTCTTTTCGACGAATAGTATGAGCGAAGCGTATGAAGCTGAGCTAGAAGATATAAAGTCTTTATTCAGATGCTTGATCAGATAATTCTTCATCTTTTGAAGCTTGTAGTCAGACATATGATAGAGACGACTTCAAGAAGATGTTTTCTCGTCGATCAACTCAATTTTATGATCGTAGAAGCGATGAGAGAATAGTTGATCAGTCATCGCTCGATCAAACACGTCTAGATAGTCATGATATTTCGAAGAAAGCTTAACTTTGACTTCTTTCAAGATCTCTTCATGTGAAAGCTCTTGTAGATTTACATCTTCGAGTTTATTTCTAGCTGTTTTTAGAAGTCGATCGATTTTCGTGACGATGATCGCGAAAGTAGTCACATTTGATCGTTTGGCTAGTGATCTATATGCTGCAGCCTCTATCATTGCTATGTTCATTGAATCGAAAGGCGAAGCGAAGTTGACTGAATTAGATGGTTTCACGATTTTACTGAATGAAGATGACTTCTCGCTGAGTCGAGTGACAACAGAAGAAGTAAATCTCTTTAGTATTTGAGTAGAGATCGAACTCTTCTGTTCTATCGCGATTTTCTTGCTCGAAAGAACAGTCGAATGAGCTTTGATAGAATCTTTGATATGAGCTTCGAAACTAGAAAATTGAAGGCGATCGTCTCTCATATCAATAGTCATCTCGATTTTGTTCATTCAGGTTTTTTCGAGAATCATCTGATGTTGATCTAATCGAGTGATCAGCATAAAGACGAAACGTTTCATATGATCTTGAACAGTTAGATTCAAATAAATCGCATGAGTAATGAGCTTTTTTGCATAATGATCATCGAATTCCCTTATTGATTTGAGCTTGATTAAAGATAAAGGTTCGATTTGCAAATGATCACAAACATTCTGCGCGATTAATTCATCAATGAACGAATAGTCAGCTGCTTCAGTGTCAATCAATGACTTTAATGAGTAACTAATTTCATTGCTAGATAGTACACATTCAGTAGTCAAAGATTTCGAAGCAAAGAGATCATTTGAGCTGCTCGTTGTTGAAGAAATTAACACATCTTTCATCGCGCCTTTGATGAAAGTCACTAGTTTTTTGCCTCATTCTTCGATTTCTCTGTAAATAATTTCTTCTCTTCTTTCGACATGACGATCTCATTGAGGCGAGAGATGAATGCACGAGATGTCGAAGTACTAGTCTTCAGATGAGAGCAGTTCTTTGAAAGATGACTCGATACTTTACAGTTGAAGCAGATGATTGACATTCTTGATCGTTCAGATTCGAGAGTGAAAAAAGTAACGAGTCAAACATAGCTAGTAATCAAGATTGAAGCTGATGTCGACGAAGAAACAAAACGTTTTTTCGAAGCTGCTATCGATTTGACTGTTTGTTGCTCGTCATGTAGCTGATAATTGACTCGTTGTTTGTTATTCAAATTTTGAAGAAAGATCTTGAGCTTATCAAGCGAGCTAAACTCTATGAGATAAACTGACAACGCGTTCTGAAGACGATTGTTGATTTTATTCTGAATGTCGTTCATCAGAGTGACATTGTCGTAGTTCAGAAAGCTGAATATTCTAGTGAATTCTGAATAGAAAGAGCTGAAGAGCTTGTTGAGCTGCTTCAGAGCGACGTATTTGCGACGACACTTTCGAATCAGGTTCTGATCTTCGTAAATTTCTTTCAGATGTTTCAGTAGCTCTGATAGTGATTGATAGAGTGAGAGAGCATTAACACGACGCTTTGCATAGATTTGCTGATCAGCATCGTCTTCTAGTCTGAAAATCACATAGACAATACGAATCTTTTCAGTAGAGTAATGATTCGCGTTGACATCGAGCTTGTCAGCTATTTTGATGTTTCATGTCTCTCAGATAGAATCATCTGTTTCGATGAAGATGAGTGAATTCGAAAGCTTGACGAACTTGTGATGATCATTTTCGTTTTTGTTATCAGATAGAGTAGAAAATTCTCGTTGAGAGCGAGCTTCGAAAGTCGAGCTTCATTCAACTTCAGAGCAACGAATCGAAACTTCTTTCTGATTGACTCGTTGTTCAGCTGACTGAGTATCTTGACGAAACATAGATCGATCAGCTTGACGTTGTTTCGCTCTGAAGTTCAATCGCTCGCCTTGTAACTGATTGATCTTTTTCTCTAGCTCATCGTTTTTATCAAAAGCGACTTCTAGTTGTTTCGCTCTCTTTTTGTGATCGTCTTGTATGAGAAGTCAGTGTTCATTGAGTTGTAGAGTCAAGTCTCGCTGACTTCGAAGCTCGTTCAGCATATTGATGACTTCGTCGAGTTGATTGCTGACTCAATGAAACAGTTGTTCTTCGATGTTTATGTTTCATGAGATGACAGCTTTCTCAGCTTCGACTGAAGCATTGATGAGTAGAAGTGAAACTCTTCTATTGACAGTGCTTCTAAGCAGACGAGTTGTTCAAGACTCAACTGACTCGATGTCGCGTGTCATGATGAGAGAAGATAGAAATTGTTGAGATAAGAGTAGATGAGAGATTGATGTTTTGAATTGATGTTTTTTGATGAGTGAAAATTCAAAGAATTTCTTGTGAATTTCAGGTAATAATTGAGTGCTTTATTCGAAGAATTTCTTGCGAATAGAATGATGAAAATGAGTGTAGAATCGAAGAATTTCTTGCGATCTAAAATGATGATGCAAATTTGAAGAATTTCTTGCAAATTTTTCTTACTGAATAAATTGTTTCATATCGTCTATTCGTCGATAGCAGAATAGTAGATGATAAGCATTTATCTAATGTTAAAGACCTGTCTAGAGCGAGTCAGATAGAAATGTCATTTAACTAGAAGATAAATGCTAAGAAAGAAAGATAGCTACGAGAAAGAAGCTGACTACATATGTGTGTTTCTCAGCCGACGCTAGGCTCAATAGAGACTAGTCAAGATGACGAAGCGAGAATAGATCTGATAAGGCTAGAAGACTGAGCCTGACAAGGCTAGAATCGTGACAAAACTTCTGTTATCTTTCAAGCAAATCAATTCAATCAATCTTTTATACAACTTGACATAATTGAGTTGAAAGCTTGAAGCTTTGATCATGCTGCTCATGTCAAAGACATTGAAATGTTTAGCATCATTTTAAAGAAAATCAATGTTTTCTTGAATCTTGAATCAATCTTGTCTTCTAGTTTAAACTTTGATGAGTCAAAATCACGTCATGCAACTTTAACTGTTTATTCAAAGAACAGCTCAACTCTTGCTCAGTTTTCATCTCATTCTCAAAACAGTACATATGATAAGAATCATTATTTGAATCTTCATCAAATGAAAAAGAAATTTCATTTGACTGCATTCATGACACAAGAAGATTTTAAAGTTTATTAACAAAGTAAGAATGTTGATTCAGTCACAATTCTATCATTTAAATATTTCAAGTTTCTAAACATCTTCTTCAAGAAGAACGTTGATATCTTGTCTTTGCATTAAGCTCATGATCATGTCATACATCTTAAAGAAGATGCTCAATTCTCAGTCTTCGCTTTGTACAACATGAGTCGTGATAAAATTCTAGAACTTCGTTGTTATTTAAATGAGAATTTGAGCAAAGATTTCATTCAAGTCAGTCACTTTCAGATAATCATCTCTGTTCTCTTCATCAAGAAACTCAAAAAAGAACTTTGCTTCTGCGTGAACTATCAAGATTTGAATGCTATCACAATCAAGAATCAATATTCTCTGTTTCTGATCTCAGAAATGCTGAATCATTTAAGTTAAACTAAAATCTTTATCAAGTTGAATATCATTTCTGCGTTCAATCAACTTTGAATTAAAGAAAAAGATGAAGTTCTCATCATTTTTTGCACTTGATTTGAATTATTCAAGTATCTAGTCATGCTTTTCAATCTATGTAATAAGTCTGTCTTGTTTCAGAAGTACATCAATAATACTTTTTACAAACATTTAAATAAGTTTTGTACAGCTTATCTGAATGACATCTTGATTTATTTTGATAATGAACTTAAGCATGAAATTCATGTCAAGCTCATTCTGTGAAAGCTGCGAAAAGCAGATCTTCAGATGAATATCGTTGTATTTGAAAGTTTAGTTCAGTTTTCGAGTTTTAGCGAATTTGACGGGAAAAACTCACAAATCAGCCTCAAATTTGATGCAAATAGAGCAAATATCTAAATATCATTCTCACACTCTCAAAATATCTCAAAGCTTTATTTTTGAAGCTATACAAATCTTAATCTTACACGAGAGCAATTCTGTTCTATCTATCATGTCTTAAGCTCTTACTCAGAATCTTAGAAACGAGATTCAGTTTCATCTAGCTCATGATGATAGCACAACGTTCATACACAAAGTCACTCATGTTATCAAACAGCAAATTAATCATATGTGTAAAAAACATCTTCATTTCAGCAATGTAATATCTGCATTTAATACAATTAATAAATCAAGACTTTTGAGTGAGTATCATGCTCAGAAGCTTCTTGACTTTCTCAGTCAACAACTCATCACTTATCAGAATGACATGATCTGATTTCTGTACAACAAGTTTGACATTGTCATCAGTCAAAGCATGATCAGCAGACTGCTCAAAGAAGCTAGATACAGCAGAAAGATCATTCAAAGAGTCGCTGCTGAGCATGATGAGAAGCTTTGCAGTGAATGAAAATGATGATTTATGAACTGAACATTTGATCAGCTAGTCTTTCTCGATGAAAGCGTTGCTTATAAGTGAACAGATAGATTCAACTTTCTTTTCTTCTTTACTCTTTCTAATCATGCTAATGCTTGCTTATTAGCTGATTGAAAGTATGACTGAGTCTCAATTGATTTATCTCTGCACGTCATTCAAAGTCTAAAATGATTGAAAAAATGAAGCATTTTATCAGCATTTTTCATTGATGAATACATTACATGAGAGATGCATCACAACTTCATAACAAAAAAGATCTTTCTGAACTTCATGTGATCACAGATACTTTCTATATGCAATTCTGAAGAGATAGAATTACGTTCAGTAATGATTATGAATAATGTTAGAATTCATTAATCAGCAGAACTCAATGAGTTATGTGAAAGCTTTGAGATGCATCTTGTCAAATTGTCATTCTACTCGCCTGACTATAATCTCATAGAAAACTCATTTTCAATGTTGAAAGTTTGAATTAAAAGAAATAATCAGCTTGTTTGATGATATGATGAATTTAACGAGAAATTTGATGAATTTCTAAGAGTAGCAGTCAAGTCACAAAGAGAGCGAGTTGATGATTTTGAAGCTATTTTTCGTCTAACTGACATAGTTCATATATTCAGATAATATCTAGATATAAATAGACTCATTATAGTCAAGCTCATCATGCTTCTTCGCTATCTCTGAATAATCATCTAAAGTCTTCTTCATCTTCTTCAAACTTTCATCTTCGATTGATATTTGCAAGACTGAGATCTTGACTTGAGATTTTAAAGCAGATTTTCAAGCTTGAGAATTATATAAATGACTTCATGTTTGCACTGTTGAAGTACAAGCTTGCTGAGCTGATGTAGAAGATGTAGAGCATGCTGTTGATGTATTTTTAATCATTGATTTGAATGACAATTTGTCATCTGAATCAGAATCTCTAAAGCGAGCATACTTGCTGACATCATAAGTCAGCTGTATATCAATGTTAGCAAATATGTTTAAGCTTTTTCAATGACTTTCATCGCGCTCTTTTCAACTTTGTATTGTTTGTAGATCATAATATTGAGCATTCAGCTTATTGAAAATGTGTCAAAAAAACATGTTTGAGTGTTATTAACTCTGAAGACATGTCAGAAGATATAATCATGAAAATCATCGTTCTGAACAGAACTGCTAGAATGAACAGACAATGTATTCCAATATCAATTGAGCATAAAAGAAGTTTCAGTCTTCTCGAGCATCTTCAGCTTATTACAACTATTCATCTGCTTTTGTTGATTCTTTCTCTTTTGTCTAATTCTTCGCTCTTCGATCTTTCTTTCTTCTTCAACTGTTGCTCTTTATATCATTTGCAACGTCAATACATTTGCTATGCTGATTGATTCACTCGTGATCTGCAATGACTGTATAAAAGTAAACAACGATGTAATGATTGAAGAAGATGTTGAGAAAGAATTAACATGCTTAACTTAAGATTTCACTGTTATCAGAACTTTGATCAGCGTTCTTGAAGATTTAGTAAGTGACGCAGACTCATCATCTTTACTGATTACTTCTGATCAGCATATTATATGATCAGCAGTCAGTTGATGATGAACGTCTGATTCATTGATTCAGCAGTACTTTTTCTTATTGTGACAGTTTTCTTTGCAAATTTAACTCATCTGAAGAACTTTCATCTGTTCTACAATGTTTGCATGAAGTTGATCATGCTCATTGACTTTCTTCTTCAGCTTTGCTGTTTGAGTGAGTGATATCTTTGTCGCTGAAAGCTCAGTTATGAGCGCTGAAGATGTGATATCAGTTTTATCATGATTGAAGATGAGTTCTAAATTAATGTCTACCTTCTTTTTGTCTGCTGAGTACTTTTGTTGAATGTTCGAAGCTACTTTCTCTCAAAAATCATGCAGTGTCAGAATCATTCACTCATTCTTCTTTATTAAATATCAGATAATGATAACTTTTATAAATACTAGCACACACTTTAAATCAATGAAATCAACATGCTTAAAGCATTTATGCATCTGCTCTTAATGCAGATCTTGAAGATTGACGTCGTTCTCATCATCTATAGTAATTTGCAAGATGTCACTGATGATGAGAGTGACTTCATACTTGACTTTCATGTTCATAAATGATCTGAATGATTTTAATGATAGCGATGACTTTGACTTCGTTGATTCTCATCTTTTCATCAATGCAGTGAGCTTCGTGAATTGCTTTGAAGCTGCTTGAGTCTTAGATTGATTATCATCTAGATTCTTCTCATTCTCATTCTCATCTTCAAATCAGTCAAGCTTCGCTGATGATGACATTGATGATGATACACATGCTCTTCAAGTGATAAAAGTAGCAGCAGTCTTAGTGACAAAGATCACAAGCTTGCTCAAGATGAATATGTTTACATTAACAGCTTGAGAAGTCTGAAAGATCTTAAGAGAATTAAGCTGAGAAATCTTGAGAAAATTAAGTCTGAGCAAAGAAAGATCTTCTACATTTGAAAGCATCAAGAGTGAGAAGATCTTTGTCTTTAAAGAAAGTATGATAGAATTTTTAAATACAAGAATAATTTTGTATGTCTTAAAAGTCTTAAGTGCATCTAGATGAAGCAAAGTCTTGAAAAAAGTTCTTTTGCATTCAATACATCTGAGAAGCATTTTGACTATCTAGAATTGTTCTCATGTAAGATTAAGATTTGTATAGCTTCAAAAATGAAGCTTTGAAATGTTTTGAGAATGTGAGAATGATATTTAAATATTTGCTTTATTTGCATCAAATTTAAGACTGATTTGTAAGTTTTTCTCATCAAATTCACTAAAACTCGAAAACTGAACTAAACTTTTGAATACAATAATATAATCAAATGCAAGTTTCACATCACTTAAGTCTTATATTTAGAATTGATAATCATCATCAAAAAGATCAAGATGAATTCTTTTAAGATAAACATCATTGTCAATTGATTCATCTTGATCAACTTTAAAGACGTTCAAAGTTTTCTAGATTTCATGAACTTTTATAAAAGATTCATTTATGACTATAGTAGAATAGTTATCTCGCTCACTCATCTCATCAGAAAAGATGTATTCTTTGTCTGATTTCAGAAATGTCAGATTGCATTCAACATTCTTAAGAAAGTCTTCACTTTCAAGATTATTCTTCATTATTATAATTCAGATCACAAGATTGTGATAGAAATCAATGCTTTGAACTATGTGTTCAAAGACATTCTTTTTCAATATGATGAGAATGAGATTTTTCATTCAATCACTTACTTTTCAAAGAAGCATAACTCAATTGAGTGTAATTACAAGATTTACAATAAAAAACTCATGATCATTGTTTGCACTTTCAAGAAATGACAATCAGAGCTTGAAGACTTTATTTATTCTGTCAAGATGATCATGAATCACAAAAGTCTTAAGTATTTCATGTTAACTAAGCAGTTGAGTCATCATCAAGCTCGTTGAAGCGAGTTTCTGTCTAGATTCAACTATCACATCACTTATCATTTCAACAAGATCAATGATAAGTTGAATGCTTTGACATGTCACTCAGAAGATCTTTCTAAAAAGAAAGATACATTCAATTCTTGACATCAATATCAACATTAAACAATTCTGAAAACTCATGTTTTAAATCTCAATGTCATGATGTCAAATCATCAACTCAATTTAGAATATAAATCGTCGATATTTTAAATAATCTTGATTCATTAAATTTGTTTTGCAGTTCAATGAATCAAGTCATTAATTTAATCATCATCATCTTAATTTAGTTTCAATAATTTTGTTTTAATCATCTCAGTCATATGTGCAAACTTTTGCAATTTTAAGTCAATAAAACTATTGTTTAGTCTTGATTCTGCTTAATTCATATATATAAAAGTCAAGCTTTCATTCTTTTCTTTCATTCTTTGTCTTTCATCTTGTATATTATTTGATGTATTATCTTGTATCTAGATTTTATCAAAGTAATAATAATATCAGCTTAATGAACGTAGAAACAATGAGCTGATGCTTTGAAGAAAGATGAAAAGATTGACAGAGATGATAGAAAAGCTGACGCGTCAACGCGTTGCTGTGTTGACTGTCAATCGATGCATGAAGAATCAGCTAAAGAGATTGAAAAAGATAATGAGTAGACTCAAAAAGAAGTTCGCGAAGAAGAAGAAATGTGTTGACAACTGAGCGAAAAGAGCAAACGAGAAGTCAACAACATTGTTTGAGAGTCATCTTGTTCTCAGCGTCAACATTGCGTCGTCAATGCAAAATTATTGCAAGAAATTCGAGATTAAAATCTTCGTTAAAGAGAAAAAGAAGATCAAGAGAATCATGATGACAATAACAGAAAACATAGTGAGATGAGCGAAAAAGATTGATGTCGACGAGATACTATTGATACGCAAGAACATAAAAACTATGAAAAGATGATCAAATCTATTGATATTTCAAGTCAAGATGAAAGACAGTAAAAGAATATTGAAGAAAAACGATTTTTGAATCAAAAAGATTTCATTGAATGCAAGTCTGCATGAAGTCAGTTTCAAAATAATGATACATGAAATTAAAGTTGAAGAAATGTTTAAAGACATAAAGAAGAAGAGAACGAAAGCGCTCATCAAGATCAACAAAGACATACACTTGAAGATGATGATTGAGAAAGTCGAGTGATTCACAAAGAATAGTGAACAGAAGAGATATATCTTGCTGATGATACACATAGTCAGCGCTGAGATGATGAACAAGTTAATTGATGAGAAAGTATATCATAAGATCAACATAAAAATCACGCAGTTCTATGATTTGAGTTGTAGAACACATCAGTGTCTAAAGTGTCAAGACTACAATCATAAAACATATAAATGCAAAAACAAGCAAAGATGCATTTACTGCGCATTAAATCATCGCTTAAAGCACTGTTTTCATAAACAGACTCAAGACATGTGAAAATGTGAGACATGTTAAAGTACATACAGAGTCTTTAACTCTCAATGTCATAAACGACAGATTGAAAAAGAGAGAATAAAAAGAATCATGAAACACAGATCTTTATATCACGTTGTACAAAAGCAGAGAAAACTCAAAGCAATGATGTTGAAAATATTCACAAAGACATTTATCAATTTAAGATTGCTGATAAACAATGACTTGAAGAGAAAACAAAGACACTTAACAAATGAAAGTCATTTGTTCAGCATGATCATCATATTCGAAAACACTATATTGAATCATCTAGTCAAAAAGTTAAAAACAAATAAGTTGAAATCAACATCAATCATATTAATTTCAGTATCATCTTCTTTTAAAGATTTTACAAAAGAAGCAAGCACATTGCAAGCATTCAAGAGAACATCAAACAACTTTGAATGTGAACTTTAATATCTCAGCAAAAGAAGCTTTGAATACTACAGTACAACGTTCACAAGTTCAGAGAAAAGATGATGATAGCATTACTACATGAGAAAAAGATAAAGAATTATGACATTTTGATTCTTCAAGAACTCTGATGATTTGATCAGAATTTCAAAGCATACTGCTCAATAACTATTGATTTCACGCTGAAGAATAATGAGAATAAAATCTGTTTCTACATAAACAAGAGAATTGACAGCAACATCTGATACTCAACATGACACTTCAAAGATGTAAACATAATTACATTACAGACATTAACAGATGACATACAAATGATTCAGAAAGTTATACACATTCACAAAGCATACAATTTGTCACTCAGAAATCACGAAGTCATTCATGAAAAAGAAAGTCTTTCAAACATTGAAAAGATGTTACACATGTTAAAAGAATGCGTTCTTGTAGAAGACTTCAATCTGCATCATCTCACATGAAAGAAATCATTCTATTCAAGACAGCATTTATTGTCAAATAATTTAATTAAAATGATCACAAATGTTGATGCATCATTAATGCTATCTCAAGATATAATTACGAGAAATTATCAAAGATCTTAAATGACAATAAATTTGATTTTCACAACAGATGACATTATGAATCAATTAATACAATGTGAAATCAATGAAGAAATGAAAAACTTCTCAAATTATCTGTCAATACAAACAATTATAAATCTCAGAATCTGCAAAGAGTCAGCGCGAAAATCGCGTTGCAACTGAAAGATAATGAATGAAGAGAAATTCATCAATACTTTGAAAGAACAAATGTTGAAATCATTGTTAAATCATGAGATGAAACGTTGATGCATAAATGAGTACACTAAGTAATTGCTGAATGCACTGAAGAAGATCATCGAGATTTTCACTCTTTAAGCAAAATCACACGAAATGATCAAAGCAGAATGAACGAAGAAGTGTATGAAGATTGTCAAGAGCATGCAACGAATGAGAAAAAGCTGTTGAATCATCAATGACTGAACAAAGTACATTCAAGCATGTGACAAGAAGAGCAAGATCATCAGAAAACAAAAATGCAATGAATATTGAAAAATCATGCAGAATGTTGAACAATTCTTGAGAAAACTGTTCAAAACTGCAAAATGAGCAAGAAATGCAATTGCAGACACACTGACTTAAATGTCAATTTTCTCTCTGATTAAGTCAGAATGCTTCAACATTATTATGACAGCGCAGAATAAGATGAAGATAATGTTTCAGACTCACTTTTCATTATTTTCAAAGATTTTCATGCTGAACACAGAAGACTTCAAGTACTCATTCTTGATTGAGAATGACATTTCGCTAATGCATTGCAAGATTAAGAGAATCATCTACAAAACAATGCTCAACAAGACTTCAAGATACACAGAATATATAAATAAAATAATGCGCAAACTCGTCGATGATACATCAAAACAAATACGCTCTCTTTTTAAAAGATGTTTGCAGAAGAAAATACAGTCAACTCAGTTCAAGAGTGTAATCACAATAATGATGCAAAAGTCAAACAAAAAAAACTATTTTAATGCAAAAATATATAAATCAATTGTGCTATTCAACATTCTGAGTAAAATACTGAAGTTTATCATATTCAAATGTTTGCAAAATATTGTAAAAGCATGTAACTTGATATTGAACATTCAGATGAAGACTTGCAAACACAAATTAATAAATACAACTTTGCAACTAATTATAAAAAAGATATACATTGTATAAAGTGACACAAGAAGAAAAGTAGTCTCATTGCTGAGTCTGAATAAGAAGAGTGCGTTTAATAATGTAATGCATAACAGATTCTTGCATGACATGAAAAAAAGAAGAGTTTTTAGACTGCTTCTTGAATTTGTGAAGAACTTTCTGAGAAATCAATGCATCACAATCACAATCAATGATTACATGATGATGAAATGCAGTGTGAACATTGATATATTACAAGACTTTTTGTTATCATCAATATTATATCTGTTTTACAACGTGAACTTGCTAAAAGTATGTGATGACATCAGATTAAAAATAAACTTCACAAATTTTATAAACAACGTCAATATTTTAATATATAAAAAGTTCATGAAACATAATTGCAGAGTTCTTAACGAGATCTATGATAGATGCAAACAATGATCAAAAACGCACGACATCAAGTTTTTAAGAACAAAGCATAAGTTGATTCACTTTACAAGAATCTTTAAGTGATTCAATATGAACGTTGATGTAAAGCTGATGAAACATCAGATTAACTCAAAATTAAATATCAGAATTCTGAAAGTTCAACTGAACTTCAAGCTGAAATGAGTGATTCACATGCATCATGTCAAAACAAAACTAGTGATTAAACAAAAGATCATGCAGATAATCATTGAGTTTACTTGAGACTCATCAATGATGACGAGAAAGTAAATATACTTCGCGATGATGTGCTCTCTGCTTAGTCACGAAGTCATCATATGATACATGTCACAAAGAGTGAAGAGTCATTGAAAAGATCTGAACATCAAGCTGAGATCAGTACAAGAAAGAGCATTGCAAAAAATCATCAACGTTTATTATGCAACATCAACAGAGATTTTACAGATAGAAATAAACACAGCGTTGATAAATATTCATTTATGAAAGTTGATACAAAAGTCAATAATAAACATGAACTTTTGAAAATCAGATGAAGTTATTAAAATGATGATGCATCGAATTTGCAATTACTTGATACTCAAAAGAGATTGAAAATCAAAGTTGCATAAAACATTTTTGCAATTGAAGCAAAAGTGAATGAAAGAAACACTTGAACAGATGAAGATGAAGTGAAATCATCTTTACATGATGATTTTCTGATCAGAGTCATCGAGAATAGTTATAGTTGCAAATAAGAAAATGTCAATAAGTCAACATCATCTTGACACATTCACGTTGAAGCAAAGAGTTTACTTGAATGATAGTGATAATAAAGAGAATTTTACAACAACTGCAATGAAAATTAACTGAAAGTTAAATAAAAGATTGAAAGAATTGACTTTAATCATCACTCATCATGAAGAACTGAAAGAATTGATCGCAAGAATGAAACATCTTGCAGATGTAATGACAAAGAATTGAAAGTGTCATGAAAAGATAAACAAAGTATACAGTGATAGTCAGACTTCTCTGAAAACAGTGAAAGTTATGATATCAACAAAAGATCAGACACGTTTGCAATGAGTTCAGATTATGCATGAGAGCATTCAATCTTAAGAAGTCACGCTGAAGCTATATTGAGTGACAAGACATGCAAAAGTACTCAAAAATAAAGCAATGAACAAAATGATTAATGATGCACATGATTTGTCTCTATTGCTGACTGAGCATCAATGCATTGAAGTGACAATGAGACTGATGCTCATACAGAAACAAATCAGATAAACATGAAGAGTAGTCTGAAAAAAGAAATTTAATACAACTTATTTTCAATATCTGACATCAGAGATGATACATCAACATCTGTGACTGCACAAGAATCATGCAAAGTCTCATAATGCATTATTAATGCAGCTATTCATGAGAAAAATTGACTTCAATCAATTTCTACATGAGAGATGAGTACTTAATGTCGCTATGATGATGTGCAAGTGCAACAGAAATTAAATGTTGATCAAGCACATTTTATTAACATGTTTCAGATGAAAAGTAGAATGAAAAGCAATGCAATGAGAAGAGAACATCATGAACTTGAGAAAGCTCTTAAAAATCATGAGCGCAGCAATGATGATCATTCAAATGATATTCTCAATGAGCATACTGAATCAATTTCAAGCTGTGATGTCATTAAAGAATCAGATGAAAGAAAGAGAAAATAAAGAAGAAACAGACTTATAAAGTTCTTGCATTGAAAACAGTTATAATATAAAGCGCAGAAAGAAGCGATTTTTGATGCGAAAAGAACGCTGCGTTAGCGCAGCGCTCGCTACAGTATATAGAATCTTATATAGATTCATAATGAGTGTTGAATTGAGTAAGAATTAAAAAAAAAATCAATCTTTTATATTGATAATATCTTTAGTTTAACTCAATCTTTGACATTATGAAATATCTACACTTTCTGCAACATTTTCATACATTGAAATCTCATCTAGTTATTTTTTTACTTAAATGAAGTCATCTCACAATTTTTTGATCAATAATGAGCATGCTATTAAACAGTTCGCTCAAAGTATGATCAAAAATTCAGTCAAGATCTTTTATGCAATGTAAGAGCTTCAAAATCAAGTTCAACAACATGATATTATTATCTCATTTTTATTCATCATTTTCAATTTTTCAATTTATATAAAGTTGAATTCTCAGTTTCTTGCAATAATAGCTCAGATCATTGCATAAATCTTGAACAATTAATCTTTTCTCATCATTCATCTTTTTGCAAATTTTGTCATTATCTTCATTACTTCTAGATTCAAGAAGCTTTTTGACATATTTAAATATGAGAAGAACAAAGATTGATTGAATGCATGAGAGCAGAGTCTGATACAACGCATGAACATGAATGATGATCATTATTTCTTTCATCAAGTCAAGATCATTTATATTAAGTCATGATTCATCATAAATAAGAAGATTCACAATCTAATGAATCAATATCGAGTTAATGATCTCTGTATCATTTTCATCTTTGCAGATTGATAACACAAGTTGCATCATTGCTATGACAACTCTTTCAAGACAAAAGATGCTCATTTATATCTTTATGAAACTCTGAAGCAAAACATGAATAGCTTTGTTGACTACTACAATTTCTTTTATCAAAAGAAAGAATGTTCTTTGATGAAAGATTTTTCATTGATTGACTGTCTGAAGCATAATGTCAATTATTTCATTCAAGTTATTGTTTTCTTCTGATGAAATCTTGATGAAACTCAATCATTCATCTTTCATTAATAAATTTAAGCATTCTTTGACATTAATGAAAAGCTTCAACAACTTAAACATTATCAATCTCACTTCATCTTCATCATTGTTTCATTTATCAAAGTCAAGAATATCTTTGCATCAATTAGTAATTTTTCGAATTTAAAAATCATCATTTCTGTGATTATTGTTTCAACAGTATTTTCATCTTTCTCTTTTTTGTTTCTTGATGAGTCAATGAATTTAAGCTTTGTCATTATCATCATTCAAGATAAGATTCTGATCGTTTCTGAGATCAAGAAAATCTGCAACAAGTGAAAGCTGTGCTACTACTGCAAATTGCAACATTTGAGCAAAATTGTTAAAGAATGCTCAAATAAGAAGTTTTTCACTTTGTATATCATGAACATTTACAACAGTGATATCATCAATATAAATGAAGAAGTCTCACTGTCTGCAAGAAAAGTTTAGTTTCTGAGCTAAGTCACGCTCAGAAATTTGTATACATATCATCTTGTCTACTAGTTTCAATCTTTTCATCTTCACTTTAATCATATAGAAAGTTTTCTGTTAAATCTGTCTTGAAACTCTTTGAATTCAATTTGACATTTAAAAATAATCATATAATAGTATTCTGTATTTTACATCAAGTTCAATCTAGAGTTCTTGCTTTTGCTCTGATTGATAATGAAGTCTCAACTTATGTTTTTATGAATAAATTCTTCGCGCAACAACATTATTTTTTCTTGCATCAATTAACTCATTCTTGCAGACTTCAAGAATTTGATGATCAAGTCACTTTAATTAATGACATTATTCATGTTGTTGAAATCACAATGATTCTTGATGAATACATCAAAATGTTGCGAGCATGCATCTCTGTTACTTCTGATTAGTCTGATTAGTCTAATTAATTTAACATAGACTAGTATAAAGCTGTGAGTAGAGCTGTTGTTGACACGTTAGCGATTTAGCGTGTCTTCGTGAGTAAAACTCACGTCGTGTTGCATCTTCTTTCTACTTCAGCTTTGAACTTCTAGTTAGAATACACTCATATGATTCGCTCTATGCAGACTCATAACATTAGTTCAAAGCTCATCAATCTTGCTATTGACGTGTAAATGATATAAAAACAAACTACATCACTCAAACTTGAATTAGAATTGAAATTCGAAAATCGAGCTCAGAAGACTCATTAGAAATCAAGAAATTTCTAGAACAAAACAGAAGAACATGAACGCGTTGCTCTAGACTAACTCTTTACTGAGCTCGTCGTCAGAACAGAAGAACAGAAAAACATGAACGCGTTGTTCTAGAACTGAAATCAGAAATTTCAGTTGAATCTCGATCAGCAATTTTCTATTCACACAATGACTAGAAGCACAGAATCAAAATTAGTGAGCATTGCTCGCTACAAACTTCAAAATGCTAGAAGAGAATCACTTCTATCACAGAATCGAACAGCATCAAAAGAAGAAGACATGAATGTGTCATTGAATACAGAAGAAGAGAACATGAATGCATTACTTTTCAATCATGAAATGATCAAGATCAGCATCAGCACTGAACTGAATGCTTGAATAAGCATTCATGAAGCAGATGATCTCGTTGTCTTTATCAAGTACATATTTCAACAGCATGACATCAAAATTGAGACTCACAATGACATGATTCAGATGTTGAATGATGTCAACAAGATTAACATCAAGTTGAAAGCTATGCAGACAACGTTGAATGCTGTTCAAACGCATTTACAGAAAGAGATGAAGAAAAAGAACGTGATTATACATCATCTAGAAGCGACATCAAGTCGACTAAGCACTTCGATTTTGAAAAATCAATTCTTGAAGTCGATCAAGCTATCTGACTCATCTTTGTTTAAAGATTCGAGACAGAATGTGAATAATTGATTATTTTGAATGCGAAACAAGCTGAAGATGAACAAGAATCATTTTTCTATCGAAGAAATGAAGATTGCATATGTGAAAAGTTGAGTCAGTGAAACGACGATCAAACACATAGCACTCAGAATGAAAGACATGATCACGAACTTGTTTCTTGATGCAAAAGAGATACTGTCGATCATAAATAAGATGTATGATGATCTCAATCAACATTACACGACTCAACGACAGTTCTTGAAGCTGTATCAAAACAAGATCTTCTTTCATGAATTTTGAATGAAATTTCAGAGACTTAGTGCAAAACTAGAGTACAATAACGAAATTCTACTAGATAATCTTCAGCATAAGATTAGCTCAGATCTTCAATGAGTCATGATCAACGAATGAACTATGAATTTGAACGAATTCGTCGACATCTGCATGCAAGTCAACGTTCGATTGACGAAATTGAATGCTTGATCAGTTCTCAAGACATCAACGATTCAAGTCGCTCGCTCTATCGCTAGCATCTTAACGATGATCACTACTGCGATCTCAGCTTCAATCTTTGCATGAAAGAAATTCAGAATATTGAACGTTGACTTTGCTAGAAAGAAGTTGTTTAAAAAAGAACTTTGCTTCAAATGCAAGAAGTCAGAACATAGAGCATGCAACTGTTTTGAATCAGCTTAGATGCACGAAATCGCAGCGAATTCGAAAAACGATCTGTTCTCGTCAAAGTAGTGACTGAGAACGATATGCTCATATCTTGCTTCATCAGTATGCTCGATGATTCATTTAATTTCAAACCGTTTATTGTGAACGTCATCTTGAATAGTCTAAAAAAGATATTTCGGTTTCTCGCTCTGATAGATATCAAAGTCACTGACATGATGTTCATAAATGATTCATTGATTTCAGAGCTATGTGAATGCTTTGATATTCAATCAATTTCACTGTTCAAATCGAAGTCAATTCGTTTATATGACGAAACTCTTGATCGAAGATCTATTACACATGCTTTGTATATCTCAGTCACTATACAAGAACATAAGAATGAAATAATGTCTTTATTAATAACTCGTCTAGATCAGCACAAGATAATCATTGACAATCTTTGATTGAAAAGAAATTAAATTTTGATAGATTCTGCAAACAATCGATTGATATTTTCATCAAATATTCAAATCTTGAAACTTATCATTTCGAAAGCAAGCAGTCAATCAGCATTTCATCAACTCGAATCAAACGAGATCTGTGAAATGAAACGAAAGAACTTGAAGTCTATGTCAATGATCATCTTAAAGCGAACTACAAATTCGAAATCAGTGAATCGATTCATTGAATCAGTTCTCATACGAAAGCAAAGCACTCAAGTTGACTTCAATCAACATGAACTCATTCAGTCATCGAAGAAGAAAGAGCTCGTCAAAATTGTCATGATTGAAGTCGCTGCTTATTGAACTTTAGTCAAGAAGAAGAATGTCAAGATCTTTACATTGATCATTAGTGAAATCAACAAGATGCTTAGCTCGATCAAAGATTCAGCGAAACTGAATGAAATGATCTCTGTCATGTTATTAAAGAAACTGAAGAAGAAGCTTTCAATAGTTTATCATGATTTTCTGAACGTTTTTGACAGAGAAAAGACAACTCAGTTGTCTTTGCATCGATCATATGATCATAAGATTGAATTAGAAGATGAGAGTCAATCTTCTAGAAGTTGATTGTATCTCATGTCGAGTCACAAGTTGCAGAAGATCAAGAAGTATCTAGAAAAGAACTTGAAGAAGAAATTTATTACACTTAGCAAAGCTTCATTCGCTTCGTCAATACTATTCATCAAAAAGAAAGATGATAGTTCTTGCTTTTGCGTGAATTATTGAAAACTGAATGCTCTGATCAAAAGAGATCGTTATTCAATACTCTTGATAGACGAAGTACTCGCTTGAATTCAAGGCAGTAAATATCTGACTCGACTTGACATTATCATCATGTTTAATAAGCTTCGCATAAGCACTGAAAGTGAGAATCTAATCACATTTGTCACTTTCTTCGATGTCTACAAATATAGAGTAATGCTCTTTGAATTAATCAATGAATTGACATTCTTTCAGCACTATATCAACGACGTGTTGTTCAACTGTCTGCATAAATTCTGTCAGATCTATCTGAATGTCATTCTCATCTACAGTAAGATCTTGAAGAAACATAGAACTCATGTGAAAGAGATGCTAGACAAGCTTCGTGAAATCGATCTGCAGATAAACATTGACAAGTGCGAATTCAAGATTCAGAAGATCTCGTTTCTAAAACTACTGATATTCATCAATGATCTACGAATAAACACTCGAAAAGTAGATGTGATTCGAAGCTGAAAAGTGTCTCGATCGTTGACTCATGTACAGATCTTCATTGACTTCTGCAATTTCTATCAATGATTCATAAAGAACTTCTCGAAGATTGCTCAATCTATGATAAAGCTGATTCAAAAAGATTATTCATTTGAATGAACAGAGATCTGTCAAACGATCTTTGAGAAACTGAAGCAACAGATGACAACAGCTTTCGTTCTGAAGCATTTTGATTCGATCAGAGAAGCTATTCTGAAAATGAACTTCTCAAACTACGTCAACGACGAAGTATTGTCTCAGTATGACGATGAAAACATTCTACATTCAATGATTTTCTATAACAAGAACATGATTTCTGCAGAATGCAACTACAAGATCTACGACAAAGAGCTTTTGACTATTATTCAATGCTTGAAGCACTGACGTCTCAAATTGAAATGTACTGATATTTCAATCAAGATCTTCATCAATCATCTGAATTTGAAGTACTTCATGATCATCAAGAAACTAATTAGACGACAGATTAAATGAGCTGAGAAGTTATTCAAATATAACTTCAAGATCATATATCAGTCAGAAAAGCAGAATCTGAAAGCAGACGTGCTGATCAGAATGTCAGACGTCAAGTCAGTTGAATCAAATGATGATTGAAAGCTATATCAGCATCAGATGCTATTATCAGCAAGCACATTTGAACTGCAATCAATAGAAGATGATCAAGATCTGACTCAGATCTTACTCATATTTGACTCAGATTCGAAACAGAAATCAAAAGTTAATGAAGATTCAATCAAAGAGATGATTTCTATTCAGAATCAAATTATAGTCGAAAATCGAACGAATCAACAATGTATCAATATTCGAACAGTCATAGAACAGAATAGAAGAACTTGTCAAGATATGAGTCTAGACAATTGCAGAGTACTGAACGAAGTACTCTGAAAGAATGATAGACTGTGAGTTTCTCAGTCAATGATCACTCAATTGATAAGAGAAGCACATGATCTTTTGATCAATGATCATTCTGACATGAATTGAACGTTAGACTTGTTAAGACGATTCTATTGCTGATTGAAGATGAGAACGACAATCAAACGCTACATTTGAAACTGTTACGTTTGTCGTAGATCAAAAGCATCAAAAGATCGAATCAACGAACTACTGAAGTCATTGTCTATATCTGAACAATGATGACAAGACATATCATTGAATTTCATTATTGATTTATTGAAAAGTGATGAAAGCAACGCGATTCTGACAGTGATAAATCGATTGTTTAAAGAACGTCACTATATACTCTGTTGATCAGATGACGAAGAGACTTTCGCTGAACAAACAGTTAAGCTGCTGCTGATATGAGTCTTCAGAACTCATGAGCTATCAAGATCAATAGTGTTCGATAGAGATTTGCAATTCATATCGATTGTCTGAAAGTCTTTATGTCTGAGACTTGACATTAAGATGAAACTATTCATCGACTATCACTCACAGATCAACGATCAAATGAGAAGAGCGAATCAGAATGTAGAACGATATTTACGAAGCTACTGCTCATACATGCAGAATGACTGATTCGTCTGACTATCTATGACTGAATTCGTTGATAACAATGCTATTTCATCATCAATTGAACAATCTGCGTTCTTTCTGAATAAGAACTTTCACTCTCATATGAGCTTTGATTTGAATTCAACTGAATATGAAATCATTCAAGCTAGAATTCAAGCGAGCAAAGCAGAGAATATATTCGAACATATGAAATGATTATTAGCGTTGATCAAGCAAACATTAGTAAGAGTCAGAGTCACAATGAAGAAACAGACTGACAAGCATCGAAAGAAAATAATTTACAAGATAGATGAAATGATGTTTCTGAATTCTAGAAACATTACGATCGCAAGATCATCAAAGAAGCTGAACGATAAAATGCTAGAATCTTTCAAGATTCTGACTGAGATCGAACATGCATATCGACTGAAACTGTCATCGACAATGAAGATTCATTCAAAGTTCATCTCGAATCTACTACGACTAAATTCAAAAGACTCTCTGAAAGAACAACGAAATGAGTCGTCTGATTTTATAGTGATAAATGACGAAGACGAATGAAAAGTGAAGAACATACTGAACTTCAGACATTACAGAAGACGACTGCAATATCGTGTCAATTGAAAAGACTATGACGTCGATCTACATTGATACAATGTTGATGAAAATGAGTTCAAAGACTGCTTGAAGATTGTAAATGACTTTCATCAGAAGTATTTGAACAAGTCAAGTTAGAAATCGACTCAACAAGAATTGATCAATCGAACTGCAGCAATGAGAATATTACTAGATGAAAAGAGAGAGTAATGTTGCAAGCATGCATCTCTGTTACCTCTGATTAGCCTGATTAGCCTGATTAGCCTAACATAGACTAGTATAGAGCTGTGAGTAGAGCTGTTGTTGACACGCTAGCGATCTAGCGTGCCTTCGTGAGTAAAACTCACGTCGTGTTGCATCTTCTTTCTACTTCAGCTTTGAACTTCTAGTTAGAATACACTCATATAATTCGCTTTATGCAAACTCATAACACAAAAGACTATTCTTTTATGTCATTGAATTAAGTCAATATTTCATCATCATGAATCTGTCATGACTTAATCATCACGTCATTGATGTTAATATTGAACACAATATTCTCATTTTATCTTTCTTCTTTTGTCTTAATCATTATTGTCAATTTCTCATCAAGATTTATGATTTTAATCAACAAGAAGAAAATTTCTCGTTTGAAGTTAACAAAGTAGCTTTTTTCAGTCTCGCTCTCAATTCACTCACAAGAAGCAACTCAGTTCATGAATCACTCACAAGAAGCAATTCAGTCTACATATTGCTCACAAAAAGCAATTCAACACTCAGTTCACTTGCAAGAAGTAATCTAGTTTCTCACTCATTTGAAAGAAGCAATTTAGTTTTCAGTTCGCTTGCAAAAAGCAATTTAATCTTTCATTCATTTGAAAGAAGTAATTCAGTTTTCAGTTCGCTCATAAGAAGTAATTCAGTTCTCAATTCACTTGCAAGAAGTAATTCAGTTTCTTATCTGCTCACAAAAAGTAATATAATCTCTTGTTCATTCACAAGAAATCAACTAATATTCAGCTCATTCATAAGAAATAAACTTCGTTCAATCTTGTTTCTTGTTTGAAACAAGAAACTTCTAATCATATTCTTTAAGTTATTTAAAAAGAATACTCATCAAAAATTAAGTGTCAAAATTCTTTCTTCTTTAGAACTTCTGTTGTTTTTCAAGCAGATCAATTCAATTGATCTTTTATACAACTTGACATAATCAAGTTAAGAGCTTGAAGCTTTGATCATGCTGCTCATGTCAAAAACATTAAAGTGTTTAGCATCATTTTAAAGAAAATCAATGTTTTCTTGAATCTTGAATCAATCTCATCTTCTAGTCTAGACTCTGATGAGTTAAAATCGCGTCATGCAACTTTAACTGTTTATTCAAAGAACAGTTCAACTTTTGCTCAGTTTTCATCTTGTCTTCAAAACAGTATGTATGATAAGAATCATTGTTTAAATCTTCATTAAATGAAAAAGAAATTTTATTTGACTGCATTCACGACACAAGAAGATCTTGAAGTCTATTAACAAAGTAAGAACGTTGATTCAGTCACAATTTTATCATTTAAATATTTCAAGTTTTTAAACATCTTCTTCAAGAAGAATGTTGATATCTTGTCTTTGCATTAAGCTCATGATCATGTCATACATCTTAAAGAAGATGCTCAATCTTCAGTCTTCGCTTTGTATGACATGAGTCGTGACAAAATTTTAGAACTTCGTCGTTATCTGAATGAAAATCTGAGCAAAGATTTCATTCAAATCAGTTGCTTTCAGATGATTATTTCTGTTCTCTTCATTAAGAAACTTAAAGAAGAACTTTGCTTCTGCATGAACTATTAAGATCTGAATGCTATCACAGTCAAGAATCAATATTCTTTGTCTTTGATCTCAGAAACGCTGAATCATTTAAGTTGAGTTAAAATCTTTATCAAGTTAAATATCATTTTTGCGTTCAATCAACTTTAAATCAAAGAAGAAAATGAAGCTTTCATCATCTTTTGCACTCAATTTGAATTATTCAAGTATCTAGTTATGTTTTTCAATTTATATAATGAGTTTGTCTCATTTCAGAAGTACATCAACAATATTCTTCATGAACATTTAAATAAGTTCTGTACAGCTTATCTGAATGACATCTTGATTTATTTCAACAATGAACTTGAGCACAAGATTCATGTCAAGCTCATTTTGCAAAAGCTGCAAGAAGCAGATTTTCAAATGAATATAATCAAATGTGAGTTTCACATCACTTAAGTTTCATATTTAGAATTGATAATCATCATTAAAGAGATCAAAATGAACTTTTCTAAAATAAACATTATTGTCAACTAACTTATCTTAATCAACGTTAAAGACATTCAAAGTTTTCTAGATTTCATGAACTTTTATAAAAGATTCATCTATGACTATAGTAGAATAACTATCTCGCTCACTCATCTCATCAGAAAAGATGTACTCTTTATCTGATTTTAGAAATGTCAGATTGCATTTAACACTTTTAAGAAAATCTTCACTTTCAAGATTATTCTTCATCATTATAATTCAGATCACAAGATTGTGATAAAAATCAATGCTTCAAACTATGTGTTCAAAGACATTCTCTTTTAGTATGATGAGAACAAGATTTTTCATTCAATCACTTACTTTTTAAAGAAGCATAACTCAATTGAGTGTAACTATGAGATTTACAATAAAAAACTCATGATTATTGTTTATGCTTTCAAGAAATGATGATTAGAGCTCAAAGACTTTATTTATTCTGTTGAGATGATTACAAATCATAAAAATCTTGAGTATTTCATGTCAATTAAACAGTTAAGTCGTCGTTAAGCTCATTGAAGTTAGTTTTTGTCTAAATTCAACTATTGTATTGCTTATCATCTTGACAAGATCAATGATAAGTTGAATGCTTTGACACATTGCTCAAAAGATTTTTTTAAAAAGAAAAATACATTTGATTCTTGACATCAATATCAACATCAAATAATTCTGAAAACTTATGTTTTAAATCTTAATATTATTAAAAATCTCATCTTTGATGTCTTTAACATCAAAGTCATGAAGTTTCAGTCACAAATCATCATTTTAGATTCAGTTCAATTACGTTTATTTTTAATTATTTCAGCACTTTTCCAAATTCTAGTTTTCATGAATCTAGAAATTGAAGAATTCAACATTAAAGATGTCAAGTTTCAGCTAAATCAAGACATTCTGAATCTTGATGAAGATTTTGCTGACATTTTCACTCAAACATTGTGAAAGTAAGTTGAAATCAATAACAAATTTGCAGCTCAGATAATTGAAGCACTTTGCAATGAAGCATGACATCACAACAAAATTTCTTTAGTCAAGTGTGAAAAATATGAAAATCATCTGTACTTTCAAGAAAGAAAGTACATGCTCAACTTAAATAAACTACATCTTCATATCATTCAGCTTACTCATGATAATATCATTGATGATCACTCAGAAAGAGCAAAAAGCTATGAACTGATCAGTTGAGTTTACTGATGATCAAACATTGATAAGTATATTCAACACTTCATATGAAACTGTCACATGTACACATGTTTTAAACTCTTTAAATAATGAACTCAAGAATGATTGTATTCTCTTTTAATTCTTGAATGTTGTTGATGTAATGTCTTCATGAACTATGTAAATTCTTTATCATTCAATATTTTTATGAATATCACATATAAATATGTTTTAGTCTTCATTGATTATTTTATCAAAATGAGACATTTAGTCTTCATCACTTCTATGAAAGTTGAAGAAGTTATCAACTGCTTTTATGCTTATGTTTGAAAACATCATGATTTACTTAAGTTCTTCATGTCTGATTGAGACACACAATTCATCTTTGATGTTTGAAAGCATATATGTAAAATGCTGAAGATAAATACTAAGTTATCAACAATGTATCACTTTGAAATCAATGATCAAATCAAGAAAGTCAATGCTGTCATGAAGCATTATTTTCAAGTCTTTGTTAATTACATGCAGAATGACTAAATTAAATAACTTTCTGAAGTTGAATTCATCATTAATAACACATCATTATTAATCACTTTAGCATCATTCTTCTTGATCAATTTAAGTCAGAATTCACGTTTAAACTTTAAGTCTTCTGAGTCTTTGCTTAAAAAAATTACATTTTAAGCTTGAAACAAGTTAATCAATGTCAAAGAGTTCATCAAGAAGATGAAGAAACTAACTGAGCATTTACATGATGAGATGCTTATAACTCAGATCATTTATGAATTCAATGTCAATCTCTTTCATCATTCTTGTTCTAAATACTTCATTGAAGATGAAGTCTGATTGAATGTTTGCAATCTCAGCATCACTCATTTTACTGTCAAGTTAAATGATCATAATATTGATCTCTTCAAGATTAAGCGTGTCTTCAAGAACAATTCTCTGATCATTGAGTTAAATCTTTTAACATTCATGAAGATTCTTTTAATCTTTTATGTCATTCTTCTGAATTATATTGTAAGTGACTTTCTCTTAAGTCAACGTCAAAAACTTTAAGAACTTGTTATCATCAAAAATGACGAAAGATTCTGATATGTAAACAGCATACTAAACTTCAAGCATGATAAATGCTATAATTCACTTCTGCTCAAGTATTATGTTGATTGAGAAGATCACATCTTTACTTGAAAGTCTTTTCATCTTCTGAATAATTGTAAGCAAGCGTTTAATGAATATCATCTCGTTAATTCTGTCGTCGAAGAATCACATGTACTGTCATGTGTGATGTTTCAATATTAATGTCAAGAACTTTAAGTTCAATCTTCATCATCTCAACTCAGCTCAGATCTGACTCAAATCTTGTTTAGATCTGACTCAGATATCTTGTTTAAATTTGACTTAGATGTGACTCAGATATATTTTAGTTTCATTTGTGCATTATCACATTAAATTGCATTTCATCTTTTTCTTGTTTAAATCTAACTCAGATCTTGTCTAAATCTGACTCAGACATCTCATTTAAATCTGACTCAAATGTGACTCAGATGTTTTTCAATTTTGCTGTGCATCATCACATTAAAATGCATTTCATCTCATCTTGCTTTTCAAACATTTTGCTCAGATTTGACTCAGATGTGACTCAGATCTATTCTAGTTTCATCTGTGCTTCATCACATTAAAATGCATTCACATCAATTCTTGTTTCATTTTAATCTTTATTTTCAATTCTTTCTCATCTTGTCTTGTTTCTTCTCATTGTTTTGCAGAAGCTCAGTCTTGAAGAGAAAAGTTACTGTCATGATGTCAGATCATCAATTTGATTTAAAACATAAATCATTGATATTTTAAATAATCTCAATTCATTGAACTAATTCAATGAATTAAGTCATCAATTTAATCATCATCATTTTAATTTAGTTTCAACAATTCTGTTTCAATCATCTCAGTCATGTGCATGAACTTTTGCAATCTTAAGTCAATAAAACTACTGTCTAGCTTTAATTCTGCTTGATTCATGTATATAAAAGTTGAGTTCTCATTCTTTTCTTTCATTCTTTGTCTTTCATTTTGTACATTATTTGATGTATTGTCTTGTATCTAGATTCTATCAAAGTAATAATAATAATATCAATCTTTTATATTAATAGTATCTCTAGTTTAGCTTAGTTTCTGACACTCAAGTATTACATCAATTGAGAAGATCATTTTTCTACTTGAAAGTCTTTTCATCTTTTAAATAATTATGAGCAAACACTCAATGAATATCATCTCATCAACTCTGTTGTCAAAGAATCACATGTACTGTCATATGTAATATCTCAATGTCAATGTCAAGAACTTTAAGTTCAATTTTTATCATTTTGACTCAGTTCAGATTTGACTTAGATTTTATTTAAATTTGACATAAACATTTTGTTTAAATTTAAATTAAATGAGCTGATGACAAGATTCATTTGTACATGATGTCAATTATGAATTTTTTGATTCTATTCTGTTTTAAATAAAAGTCAGAAGAGTCAAGAGATCTCAATTTGACGCAGTTCAAATAATGTTAGAATGTTACGTGATCAGAAAAGTCATCATGCAAAGTTTTCACTCATGCGACAACATCTCTCTCTAACAGTCACAATCAATTTATAAAGAAGATTAATGACATGTTGATGTCAGTAAAAGATGAAAAGATACTACTAGTAAAATAGTTGACTCAGATGAAGAGTCTGAAAGTCATGATTACAAGTGATCAAAGAATTTATAATTCATTGACTGCGTCGATATTGAAACGTCTTCATCACATTGACAGTGTCATCAAGTAATTGATGAAAGAATATCAGATAGAATAAATGAATCAAATGATGAGTCTTGAGTTTGTGATTACATGTGTTTGAAGAAGTAGTGACTCGTCAATCACGCTGATATATTAAGAAGACTTAAACTCATCTTCTTTACTTTATGTCAAGTCATACATCTATCTACGTGAAAAATTGAGAGTGCATGAGAATGATCAGAATGCATCTTTACTATTGATCAGCTAAGCATTGAACGATTACGATTGCACGTCTATATTAACAATCTATTCAACGTTTATATGACATAAGTTAAATCAAGAGAAGAAAAGAATTATTCAATATAATCACACTTTATCTTCTCATCATGCACATCTCTCTTTCATCATACATTTCTCTGCTCAATGAATGATAATCATTAAGCAAGAGAACACAGTTTCTGCGTTACAATCATGAGCATTTCAAGTGCAAAGAAACGTCTTTCATCTTTGAATCAAAAATTGAATTGAAACATCGTTGTATAGAATATCATCAATGAAGAGCAAAGCAAAGACAATGCATTACAATAAACAGCACAGACACTTATAAGAGTTTACTCAAGCATCACGCGTTGAATAGAAGCTATAAATTCATTATTGATAACACAGTGTCAATTTATTATTTCGACAACGTGAAGTTATTGTGTAGTCGACAAGCGATTTTCTTTCTCAGAGAGTTTTGTTCATTTGATACACATAGCATAGTTTCTCTCATGAATCGAGTTTAAATCAATGTCACAAGAATGTATGAATTCAAATCAAATCAAATTTAATTTAATTCAAATGTGATTCAGATGTATTTTAATTTCATCTGTGCATCATTATATTAAACTGTATTTCATCTTTTTCTTACTTAAATTTGACTCAGATCTTGTCTAGATTTGACTCAAACATTTTGTTTAAATCTGATTCAAATGTGATTCAAATGTATTTTAATTTTGTTATACATCATTATGTTAAAATGCATTTCATCTTATTTCACTCTTCAGATATCTTGCTCAAATCTGACTCAGATGTGACTCAGATTTATTTTAGTTTCATTTGTGCTTTATTACATTAAAATGCATTTATATCAATTTTTATCTTATTTTAGTCTTTGTTTTCAATTCTTTCTCATTTCATCTTGTTTCTTCTCATCATTTTATAAAAGTTCAGTCTTGAAGAAAGAAGTTACTATCATGATGTCAGATTATTAATTTGATTTAAAATATAAATCATCAATGTTTTAAATAATCTTGATTCATTGAATCTGTTTTGCAATTCAATGAATCAAGTCATCAATTTAATCATCATCATTTTAATTTAGTTTCAATGATTCTGTTTCAATCATTTCAATCATGTATGCAAATCTTTGCAATCTTAAGTTATAAAACTATTGTTTAGTCTTAATTTTGCTCAATTCATGTATATAAAAGTTGAGCTTTCATTCTTTTCTTTCACTTTTTATCTTTCATTTTATACACTATTTGATGTGATTTACAACAAGATTCATCTGTACATGATGTTGACTATGAATCTTTTGATTTTATTCTGTGTTTGAATAGAAGTCAGAAGAGTCAAGAAATCTCAATTCAATGCAGTTTGAACGATGTTAGAACATTGCATGATCAGAAAAGTCATTATGCAGAGTTTTTACTCATGCAACAACATCTCTTCTAACAGTCACAATCAATTTACGAAGAAGATTAATGACATGTCAATGTCAGTAAGAGATGAAAAGATACTACTAGTGAAAAAGACAATTCAGATGAAGAGTCTGCAAGTTGTGACTACAAGTGATTGAAGAATTTATGATTCGTTGACTGCATTGATATTGAAACGTCTTCATCACATTGACAGTGTCATCAAGTAATTGATGAAAAGATATCAGATAGAATAATCATCTTAAGTATTGAAAAACGTGATTACAGTGTTCAAAGAAGTAGTGACTTGTCAATCATGCTGATATACTGAGAGAACTTGAACTCATCTTTTTTACTTGATGTCAAGTCATTCATTTATTCACATGAAAAATCGAGAGCTCAAGAGAATGATCAGAATGCATTTTCTTTCATTGATCAGAATCAAACATCAAATGATTGCGATTGCATGTTTATACTAACAATTCATTCAACGTCTACATGACATAAGTCAAATCAAAAGAAGAAAAGAATTACTTAATACAATCATACTTTATCTCTTCATCATGTGCATCTCTCTTTCATCACATATTTCTCTGCTTAATGAATGACAATCATTGAGTAAAAGAACACAGCTTTACATATGTTACAATCATGAGCATCACGAATGCAAAGAAAACGTCTTTCATCTTTGAATCAAGAATCAAATCGAAACATCGTTGTATAAAATATCATCAATGAAGAGTAAAGCAAAAATGATACATCATAATCAAACAGCACAGACATTCTCATCAAGAGTTTACTCAAGCATCACACGCTGAATAGAAGCTATAGATTCATTACTTGATAACACAGTATTAATCTCATTGTTTCAACTGCATGAAGCAGTTGTATAAATAACAAGTGATTTTCTTTCTCAGAGAGTTTTGTTCACTCAATATAAATAGCATAAAGTTTCTCATGAGTTGAGTCTAAATCAATGTTATAAGAATGTATGAATTACAATCAAACAATCAAACATTATCTGATGTATTGTTTTGTATTTAAATTCTATCAAAGTAATAATAATATCAATCTTTTATATTGATAGTATCTTTAGTTTAGCTCAGTTTCTGACATGTATACAGATTTCTGAGCATGACTTAGCTTAAAAATTAAACTTTTCTCACAAACAGCAAAACTTCTTTATTTATATTGATAACATTACTATCATAAACATTAATAATAATAAATTCATACATTCTTGTGACATTAATTAAATCAATTCATGAAAAACATTATGTTATTTATATTGAGTGAACAAAACTCTTTGAGATAGAAAATCACTCATCATTTATACAACTGCTTCACGCAGTTGAAACAGTGAGTTTTAAAACTATGTATCAAATTTGTTCGTGTTGATTGCACGTTAGAGAATGAGTGTTCTAGTCATTCTAAATTGCTTCAAGAGCTTCATTTTCATCATCATCTTTGTTACTGCTCTGATACTCTTCATGATGACGATGATTATTCAATAGTTCAAGAAGTCAGCATCTTGTAACATTCTTGATTGCAGATGCAATCAGTTCGAGCAATGCATAAGTACATGCTTCGTCATCTGATGACTTCATTCGCAGTTGCATTGCAAGTTATTCATGTTTGAAACATTTTTAGAGTGCAGATAAGTGTTCAAATCTATGCGTTCAATTCTGATGTGCATTGCAAGAATGCTTTCTGCTTTCTGAAAATCATTACACATCTCTATCATTTTATTGCTCAGATGCAATCTTTGTGCTGAAATTGCATTGACATCTGCGATGCATTCTCTGTATATTTCTCATCGTTGATTTCATTGATCTTTGTGATACTGTGTTATTGTGATGCTATTGCTTATTGAAATCATTGTGAAGAAGAAAGTGCATCATCTGCATCTTAACTGTATCTTCGCATCTTCTTGAATGAAGACATTCAGAAGTATTATTTTCTTAATGATGAGTGAGCGAGAAATGATACAATTAACTTTTGTCAAATGAACGCATATTAGTTTGCATGCTTGTTTGATCTCTTGTGTTCAATTATTGACTCAACTGTGTAACGTGATCTTGTTCTGTAACATGTTCAAATGAACATGTAGTGAACTCATGTATGTTTTTGTCTCTAGAGTTTCAATGTTTACTTTTTTGAATGCTTCTGCTACGTGATGCAAAGTCTGATTCTGAAGTGTTTCTAGTCTGCATTCTTTGCTTAACAGTTTATCTTTCTTGTCATGCTGATGTCAGATTGATGCTTTGAATGCAATTTCTGATCTCACTACTGCTGAGTATACTTGTCTCGCTTTTGTGAAGATAGCTCTTCATGTGAAGATTTCAAGATGACTAAGTATCAGCATTCTTGTAACGTGATTCATCTTTATTTGTCAAAGATGCATGTCTCATTGCAGTTTCATGTTCAGTTGCACTTCTAAAACTCGTACATCTGATTTTGATTTGATAACTGAGTTTTCTATTTGTATGCTAGTCATCATGTTAAATCTCTTCGATTTTCTAGTGAAATGCGTAAGCTCATACTTTTCTGATGCGAACGTTGCGTCATGAATGCAAGCTCATTTCGCGCAGACATCATCTGCAATTTGTAAAGAGTGACAGAGACAGATTTTAACGCTTTTAATGATCAATATCTTAAATATTCATTTAATCTCATGTTTCAGATTTGCGTCACTTTTAACTGATGCATATTCATAAAAGCATCAACATTTCTAGAACTTTTAAGAGCGCAGTATGCGTCTTTGATGTTTGATTCAACAAACATAGTTTTGATGTTTAATTCAACAAACACGATTCTGACACTTGTAGCATCAATAGTTGCAACGTTGAATAATTAATTTGACTATTTAAATAATAGTTATTTACACAGTTTAATATATGCGCTGGAAAAGTCAATAAAGAAGTCAATGAGAAAGTTAATGAGATAGAAAGTCATGTAGAATGTTTGATATGAAGTCACGTAGAATGTACGATAGAGTCATATTTGATGCTTGATAGAAAACAAAGTTAATTCTTGAATGATGTGTAGAAAGATCAATAGAAAGCTTGATCAAAAGATCAGTAGATAGCTCAATGAAAAGCTTGATCAAAAGATTAGTAGAAAGCTCGATCAATAACTTAGTAGAATGCTCGATTGAAAGATCAGTAGAAAGATGATAATAGCTCAGTAAATAGCTCAATAGAAAGTTCAATCGAAAAATTAGTAGAAAGATCAGTAGAAAGATCGATGATAGCTAAGTAAATAACTCAATAGAAAGTTCAATCGAAAGATCAGTAGAAAGATCAGTAGAAAGATTGATGATAGCTCAGTAGATAGCTCAATAGAAAGCTTGATCAAAAGATCAGTAGAAAGCTTGATTGATAGCTCAGTAGAACTCTCGATCGAAAGATCAGTAGAAAGATGATGATAGCTCAGTAGATAACTCAATAGAAAGTTTGATTGAAAGATCAGTAGAAAGATCAGTAGAAAGATTGATGATAACTCAGTAGATAACTCAATAGAAAGCTCGATCAAAAGATTAGTAGAAAGCTCGATTGATAGCTTAGTAAAACGCTTGATCGAAAGATCAGTAGAAAGACGATGATAACTCAGTAGATAGCTCAATAGAAAGTTCAATTGAAAGATCAGTAGAAAGATCAGTAGAAAGATTGATGATAGCTCAGTAGATAACTCAATAGAAAGCTCGATTGAAAGATCAGTAGAAAGATGATGATAGCTCAGTAAATAACTTAATAGAAAGTATGATTGAAAGATCAGTAGAAAGATGATGATAGCTCAGTAAATAGCTCAGTAAATAGCTCAGTGAAAAGCATTGTTTAAAACATTGTTTGACTCATGTTATGCGCTCAATCAACGCGTATTTTGAAGCATGTAAAGTGTTCAATAGAAAGCTCAATAGAAAGTTTGATATTGATTCATGAAGAATGCTTTTTATTGAGCTAATTAGCAATGAATAATAAAGTAAGATCATAAAGTAAATCATGAAGTAAATCATGAAGCAAATAATTCGTGTTTAAACACGTTGCATAAAGCATGTTTTGAAGCAAGTAAACTGACTAGTAAATGAATGAGTAAATAGCTGAGTTGATAGCTGAGCTGTAGCTGAGTTGATAGCTGAGATGATAGCTGAGTTGATAGCTGAACATGTAAGTATTTTGATTGTTGTTGTTCTGAAAGATAGAAACTATGAAGAAAGAAAGAAGATGAAAACTTCAAACTCTTTAACGTCAATTTTATAGAGCTTGAAGCGAAGATTATTGAGTAGATAAGATAGATAGCTGAGCATTTGAGATGATGAGTACTATAAATAGAAAGTCATGTAGAAAGCATTGTTTGAAGCACTGTTTAATGTGTTTTATGCGCTCGATCAACACGTTTAGTAAAGTATTTGATAGAACTTTTGATAAAGAGTTTGATAAAGTATTTGATAAAGTGTTTGATAGAGTTTTTGATAAAGCATTTGATAGAAAGTTTGATAGAGTATTTGATAAAGCGTTTGATAGAGAATTTGATAGAGAATTCGATAAAGTGAGAAAATGAGCGAGTAAGTGAGCGAGTAGATGAGCGAGTAGAATGCTGAGCATGTAGATGAGTGAGTAGATGAGCGAGTAGATGAGCGAGTAAATGAGCGAGTAGATGAGCGAGTAAATGAGCGAGTAAATGAGCGAGTAAATGAGCGAGTAGATAAGCGAGTAAATGAGCGAGTAGATAAGCGAGTAGATGAGCGAGCATGTAGAATGATGAGTAAATGAGCGAGTAAATGAGTGATTGTCAACATATGCAACATATGCATGAAAGTGAAATTCAGCTCAATGCATATGAATAAACGCAGATTTTATCAACAAAAGCGAGATACAGTTCAAAGACATATGAATAAACACAGATTTTATCAACAAAAGCAAATTGCAGTCTAACAAGATCAGCTTAAATTCGAATTTTATTTCACTTTAAGTGATAAATGTCACTTTAGCTAAACTCTAAAATTTTGTTCACTTTACAAACTGTTGATGATTGTGTGCTTTGCTTAATGTTCTGCAGATTTCTTCAGTGAATCTGTCATAGACTAGAATGTTAATATTATTTATGAAGTTAAGCACTACGATTTTAATTTTCAATGCTTTGCATTTTTCAATTAAACTTGCGTTGAAGAATAGAAAGAGAATCAATGAAATAAAGAATTTCTGTGATATGTCTGCGTTTATCTTGCACATGTCACTCATTTGTTCATCAAATATTAGCAACATTTCTCAATTCTTTAAAAAGCTGCATGTTCATTTGATTATGTAGCTTGATGTTTTTTTCATTTTCAGCATATGCAGAAGTCTGACATGTGAGACTTGATTGAACGCTTTAATGATGTCTAAGCTTAGCATGAAGATCACATATTTAATTTCACAGCTTCACACTGTGTGAACTTGATCTATTAGTAAATCTAACATCAAGATCATGAATTACTTGCATTTCACTTTCATTTAAGCATTTGATAGCATGTGATGAGTTTCAACTATGTTACTCAGTCTTTTGATCATGATTGACTTCAGCGCTTTGCTTATGATATTGAACAAAGCAATGAGTTGATACATCTTTGAATTGATATAATCACTTTTCTTTGATTTACATAATACTATTGTTTGAGTCTTTTTGAACTGCTTCAAATAATACTTGTGTGTTACACATGCATTGAATAAACTTGTCAGTACTGAGATCAGTTCTGCAAGACTCGCTTGAAGCGCTCTGTTTGAAATATCTGAAGCGCTCAACGCTTTATCTGCTTTTACTCATTTGATTGTTTGCTTCACTTCATTTTCTGTGATGCGTGAATTGAATGAGACTGTCAAAGATATGAATAATTCTGCAATGTTGTTAACATTTGCTTAAGAAGATGAGAGAAAGAACTTTTCTCGCAGTATCTTGATTTTTTTCTTGAACATCGTTGTCATATGATCAATGTTGCTTCACTTCAATGATGAAAACTGAGAAAGCTTTTTAGATAGCTGACTTTCAATTCTAGCTCATTTTGCAAAGCATCATATTGATTTAAGTGCTTCGCTCAACTCATGCATTTGTGATCTAAAGTGTGCACATTTTATTTGTCAAATGATCTTGTTTTTATGATTATTGTGCTTCAGATATTTATTTCATGCTTCTAATGTATCTTGTGTTTTTCATATGATTTGCAGTCATCTTGATTTCATTACTACTTTGAAGCAACTTTGATTTTAAAAGTCTTTTACTCAATTTGATGACTTTGTCAAAAAGATAAATTTCTTGATGATTTTCTGTAGCACTTTGATAATCTTACACACTCTGTCATTCATCATAATCTTGTCGTCTAAAAAGTGTTTCAAAGATAGATGTATTTGCAGATAAGCACTCAATGCTTCTGTATTCATTTTCTTTTTTTTTTTAATTCTTACTCGATTTAACACTCATTATGAATCTATGCAAGATTTTATATACTGTAGCGAGCGTTGCGCTAGTGCAGCGTTCTTTTCACATCAAAAATCACTTCTTTCTGCACTTTATACTATAACTGTTTTCAATGCAAGAACTCTATGAGTCTGTTTCTTCTTTATTTTCTCTCTTTTTCATCTGACTCTTCAATAACATCACAGCTTGAAATTGATTTAGTATGCTCATTGAGAGTATTATTTGAATGATCATTGTTGCTGCGCTCATGATTTCTAAGAGCTTTCTCAAGTTCGTGATGTTCTCTTCTTATTGCATTGCTTTTCATTCTACTTTTCATCTGAAACATGTTAATAAAATGTGCTTGATCAACATTTGATCTCTGTCACACTTGCACATCATCGTAGCAACATTAAATACTCGTCTCTCATGTAAAAATTAATTGAAGTCAATTTTTCTCATATGTAATTATGTCAGTAATGCACTGTGAGACTTTGCACGACTCTTGTGCAGTTGCAGATGTTGATGTGTCATCTCTGATGTCAAATATTGAAAATGAGCTGCGTTGAATTTTTCTTTTCAGACTATTCTTCATGTTTATCTGATTTGTTTCTGTATGAATGTTAATCTTGTCATCACTTCAGTGCGCTGACATTTAGTCAGCAATAGAGACAAATCATGTACATCATCAATCATCTTGTTTATCGCTTCATTTTCAAGTACTTTTGCATATTTTGTCATTTAATGTAACTTCAGCGTAACTTCTTAAAATTAAATGCTCTCATGTGCAATCTGAACTCATTGCAGACGTGTCTGATCTTTTGTTGATATCATAGCTTCTACTGTTTTCAAAGAAGTCTGACTATCACTATATACTTGATATATCTTTTCATAATACTTTTGATTCTCTGTTGCTACGTCTGTGAGATGTTTTACTCTTGCGATCAATTCTTTCAGTTCTTCATGATGAGTAATGATTAAAGTCAATTTTCTCAGTCTTTTATTTAACTCTCAGTTAATTTTCATTGCAATCATCATAACATTCTTTCTACTGTTGTTATCATTTGAGTAAACTCTTTGCTTTAACGCGAATGTGTCGAGACAATGTTAATTTATTGACATTTTCTTGTTTGCAACTATAACTATTCTCAATGACTTTGATTAGAAAGTCATCATGTAAAGATGATTTCACTTCATCTTCATCTGTTCAAATATTTCTTTCATTCACTTTTGCTTCAGCTGCAAAGATATTTTGTGCAGCTTTGATTTTCAATTTCTTTTAAGTATCAAGTTGTTGCAAATTCAATGCATCATCATTTTAATAACTTCATCTGATTTTTGAAAGTTCATGTTCATTATCGACTTTTATATCAGCTTTCGTAAATGAATATCTATCAACGCTGTGTTTGTTTCTATCTGTAGAGTCTCTGTTGATGTTGCACGATAAACATTAATGATTTGTCATAATGCTCTTTCTTGTACTGATTTCAGCTTGACGTTCAGATCTTTTCAATAATTCTTCACTTTCTGTGACATGTATCATATGATGACTTCGTGACTAAGCAGAGATCGCGTCATCGCGAAGTATATTTGCTTTCTCGTCATCATTGATGAATCTCAAGTAAACTCGATGATTGTTTGCATGATCTTTTGTTTAATCACTAGTTTTGCTTCAACATGATGCATGTGAATCACTCATTTCAACTTGAAGTTCAGTTGAACTCTCAAAACTCTGATATCTAATTTTAAGTCAATCTGATGTTTTATCAACTTTACATCAACGTTCATATTGAATCACTTAAAGATTCTTGTAAAGTGAATCAGCTCATGCTTTGTCTTTGAAAACTTGATGTCATGCGTTTTTAATCATTGTTTGCATCTATTATAAATCTCGTTAAGAACTTTGTAATTATGCTTTGTAAACTCTTTGTATGTTAAGATATTGACGTCATTTATGAAATTTGTGAAGCTTATTCTCAATCTGATGTCATCACATGCTTTTAGCAAGTTCACGTTGTAAAACAAATATAATATTGATGATAGTGAAGAGTTTTGTAATATGTTAACGTTCACGCTGCATTTCATCGTCGTGTAATCATCAATTATGATCATGATGCATCGATTTCTCAGAAAGTTCTTCACAAATTCAAGAAACAGTCTGAGAACTCTTCTCTTTTTCATGTCATGCAAGAGTCTGCTATGCATTACATTGTTAAATGCACTCTTCTCATTCAAACTTAACAATGAGACTACTCTTCTTCTTGTGTCACTTTATACAATATGTATCTTTTCTGTAATTAGTTGTAGAATCATATTTGTTGATCTGTATTTGTGAACTCTCATTTGAGTGTTCAATATTGAGTTGCACACTTTTATGATGTTTTGCAAATGTTCAAATATGATGAACTTCAGTATCTTGCTCAGCATGTTGAGTAGCACAATTGATTTATATGTCTTTGCATTAAAGTAATTCTTCTTGTTTGACTTTCACATCACTATTGTGATTACGCTTTTGAACTGAGTTGACTGTATTCTCTTCTGCAAACATCTTTCAAAAAGAGAGCGTATTTATTCTGACATGTCATCGACGAGTCTGCGCATTATTCTATTTATGTATTCTGTGTGTTTTGAAGTCTTGTCAAGCATCATCTTATAAATGACTCTCTTAATCTCATGATGCATCAGCAAAGCATCTATCGAAAATATGTTGTATACATTGCATGCAACATACATAAAGCATGACTTCTATGCTGATTTTTCTCTTAGACTCAAGAGATTACTCAGAGAGAATTTCTCACGACAGATTCACAGTTCAAGATGAATAAAATCTCTCACTGCTCAGATTTCAATAGTTTACTTCTTAAGCATAAGTTGCAGACATTTCATCTGTAATATGCATGCATATTGCAGTCGATTTCTTCTTTAATCACATTGACATGCGTTACTGTTCTTTCAAACTATACAAACAATGTTTTCAACTAAAGATTGATTTTATCATCAAGACATTCAAGAGTCAGAACTCAGTGAAGAAGTGAGATTCTTAAGATCAACAGTTATCATCATTGTATATTATGCTTCGCAGACGTTCGCTTCGCTCAAAAGTGTGCAACTCATCTGTTTCATGTTATCTGTAAAGATTTCTCTCATACAAATCAATCATGTCTTGCAGAAATGTTCATATGCTACACTTTTAATCAAACAGTGTAGTTCAATCATTCTTTATTAACTCGCTTATGTTTCTCTTCTTTTAATGAAGTCTTTTCATCAACATATCATTCATGTATAGAATGTCTGTATCGAAACGTCTGTTAAACGATATTAATGAGATTCTTGAGTTTGCTCATGTTGAACTTAATGAGTCTCGTAAGTTGCTTATGTCGTAGTAACAGACATGCAGTCTTAACAAAATCTATACGTAGTTAGCATGTAAATCTAAAGAATGTTCGTGATTAAAGTTCTTTCTGCTAATCATTCTCAACAAATTAAACATGAGAATTTTCTGTTTCAATTCTTGTCATCATGATGACAAGATACTGAATCAAATAATTTTCATAAGCGATTTTTCTCATAGTTCTGCATTCTATTTGACTTTTTTATCTGCATGCAAATTGCTTTTGTAGCATGCGCATTGAGATTATTGAAGTCTGCGCGATCGCGAAAACTCTGCATGCAATCAACGCACAACGCTTCATCATCACGCAGTATCTTGATGTCATTCAAACTTTTGATAATCTTTAGACTTTACTGTAACTAGATAGTAGATTCGTAGTCAGCATCATGTACAGATGAATTTCATCGCTGATCATTCATTTTCTTTCAAAGTCATCAAATTGAGAATTGCACTGAGATTGTTTGTAAACATAACTTTGTGATGATCAAAAAATGATTCAATCTTTGATGCAAATTGATTTATATTTTGCACTTGCATGTCATGAACTGTATTTTCTCGCTGCTAAAAACTAAATCAATCGTTGTAAATTGATTGTGAGCTTCGTAAGTAATAGTATCTGATTTCAGCAATAATTTCAGTCTTACGTTTGTAATGATGTTTAGTAGAGTATCAATCATCATATGACAAGTGAAGCATCTTCATCTCTTTCAATGAAAATAATGTAGATTGAAATCTTCTACAATCAGTTGTTTGCAATCATTCTTGAGTAGTTCATTCAAATAAAAAATGATTGAAGATTTCTTTGTGAATGTAGTAAACAATGAGCATGAATTGTAGACGTTTAGAAGTCTTAGTGTCTGCGTTTCATTATCTGTGTTGCGAGTTAATATTCTGATTGAGCAAATGTCTGACTCAGCTGTTTCTACTATTCATTGATCAAATCTTAAATATTTGTTAATGTATATGCATATTCTTGATTGAGATGACGAGTTTTTCACTAGATGAAAGAAGTTGTGTGCTGAACTAAATGATTATGAATCATTGTTGTTGCAATCTTGCTTCTGTATAACTATTATGTCAAATTCGCGAATTTCTTTGTCAATTAAAAATGATTCTTGAATTCTTAATGACTTTCTGATGTTATACTGTAGAATTTGTAGAAAAGATTGTTTTGTCATAAAGTTATTTATAGCTGTTGTTGACTCTGTGATGAGAAAACTCTTTGTATGCTTTCAATCATTGAGAGTTTTTCTCACTTTCTGATTGAACGTTTCTAAATCTGCTCAGATGTCATCTCGTCTGAGTCGCTACTTATGTAAGAGAAAAGATTGACTCATCTTTTCTTGATTTCTACTATTTGTCAAGCTGATTCATCAGCAATTCAACTGCATGTTTTTAACATGACTGTTGCTGAGCTTGAAAAGTTTATTGAATTGAAAAAGTTCATTGAATCTGAAGAGTTTGTTAAATTTAAAGAGTTCAGAAACAGCGAGAAGAGTGTGCAATTATATTTAAACGTTTCAGAATATCTGAATTATTTGTTTCTATAAATTTCAAATGCTTGTTTCATCTGCTGTTATCACTTGAGACAGATGCATTTTCAGAATTCGTGATTTTTGTTGCAGTTGATGCAACATCTTTTATTCAAAAACATCATGCACTTCTTGATGTGATGCTTGTCTGCGCACTTTTCACAATGTTGATTCTTTCTGCAGAACTTAATCATGTGATCAAATTCGTGACATCTGAAGCATTGTGTGATGCAACAATTCTTTTCAAATAGCTTGCATGCACATTCTTGATATGAGTTCAGCATGCTCACGTTCATTAGTTAATTTGTCATCGCTTCGATCATGATCTTTACAATGAGCGATGAATGAATCTTTTTGCTATTTGCTATCTTCTTGAGTCAGACTATTCTTAAAACTTTTAAATCTTCATGAAGTTTTGCATTATCTTTTATCAATCTTTTAATGATCTTTTTCTGATTATTCATGTTTATTGCAATGCATACTTCATGTGTCAGCATTGCAAAGATTCAACGTGTTACATGTGTTGAACTCATGAATTCTTTTGCTCATGTTTAAGTCTTTTTCAGATTTGCTCAAGCATCTGAGCTAACTGCGTGAAGAAAAATATCATTGCTACTCAGCTTGCAAAGTGACATGATTAGATCTCTTTGATCTGTCAACACGTCTGCAATTCTTTGTAAAATCTGTTCAATTAACTTCTTCTGTATCTTTTTTATTTCTCTTCTGTTCATTATTTTAATCATGACTTTTCATTTCTTGCAAAGCAATGACAGATCATCTCTGAGTCATTACTCTTTCATTGCTATTTCTTCTCTTGTCATGTTTGCTCATGACGTGATTTTCGTTAAAAGATGCATGCTTTTCTGTGTATGCAACTGCTTGTTGAACAGTTGAACTGATGTTTTCAGTTTCTGTACATTCTTCGCGATGATCACATTCTGATTCACATTATGTTTTTCTTCTGAGTTGAGTTGAAGACATTGAATCAGCTTCAATGCTATCTCTTTTCATGAATGATCTTTGCTCTTCTTTTTCTCTAACGTTGATATCTTTATTAGTAAATCAATAATGTTAACAATGTTCTTTTTATTATTGCGTGAGCATTTCAATCTTGCATCTCTGTTTCTTTGCAATGAATCAATGTCGCTCGCAATCATTTTTGAATCAACATTGCTGTGATTCATGCAATTTATCATTGTTCAGTCATCTTCTAAATTTACTCTGTCTTATTTGTAGTGCTCTTTTTCAAATTTTGTGATGCGTGCGTTGTAATTGTTTTGATGACAAGTAAGTAAGAAAATCTATCATAAACATATATGATATGCAAAGTGAAAAACTTTTTATTTGAGCATTCTTTAACAATTTTGCTTGAATGTTGCAATTTGCAATAGTAGCATAACTTTCACTTATTGCAAATTTTCTTAATTTGAGAAATAATCAGAATCTTATTTTGAATGATGATAATAATGAAACTTAAATTCATTAATTCATCAAAAGATGAAAATGAAAAAAATGAAAAAATTGTTAAAATGACAGTTACAAAAATGATTTTTAAATTCAAAAAGTTATTAATTAATGTAAAAATGCTTTTAACTTTGATGAATGAAATGATGATAAAGATGAAGTGAGATTGATGATGCTTAAGCTGCTGAAACTTTTTATTGATGTTAAAAAATACTTAAATTCATTAATAAAAAATGAATGATTAAGTTTCATCAAGATTTCATTAAAAGAAAATGATAATTTGAATGAAATAATTGACATTGCACTTTAAACAGTCAATAAATGAAAAATCTTTCATCAAAAAACATTCTTTCTTTTGATAGAAGAAATTGTAATAGTCAACAAAGTTATTCATGTTTTGCTTCAAAGTTTTGCAAAAATATAAATGAGCATCTTTTGTCTTGAAAGAATTATCACAGTAATGATGCAATTTATATCATTAATTTGCAAAGATAAAAATGATACAAAGATTGATTATGATTGTAATTCATACATTTTTATGACATTGATTTAGACTCAATTCATGAGAAACTCTATGTTATTTATATTGAGTGAACAAAACTCTCTGAAGAAGAAAATCACTCATTGTCTATATGATTGCTTTGCGCAGTCAAAACAATAGAATTGACGCTGTGTTATCAAGTAATAAATCTATAGCTTTTATTCAACATGTGATGCTTGAGTAAACACTTGATGAAAGTGTCTGTGCTGTTTGATTATGATACATCATCTTTGCTCTGCTCTTCATTGACAATATTCTATATAATAATGTTTCGATTTGATTTTCAATTTGAAGATGAAAGACGTTTTCTTTGCATTTATGATGCTCATGATTGTAACATATGTAGAGCTGTGTTCTCTTACTCAATGATTGTCATTCATTGAGCAGAGAAATATGAAATGAAAGAGAGATGCACATGATGAGAAAATAAAGTGTGATTGTATTGAATAACTCTTTTCTTCTCTTGATTTGACTTATGTCACGTAGACGTTGAATGAATTGTTAGTATAAATGTGCAATCGCAATTATTTGATGTTTGACTCTGATTAATAAAAAAGAATGTGTTTTAATCATTCTCTTGAACTCTCAATTTTTCATGTGAATAAATGAATGACTTGACATCAAGTAAAAAAGATAAACTCAAGTTTCTTCAGTATATCAGTGTGATTGATGAGTCACTACTTCTTCGAGCATTGTAATCACGACTCTCAATACTTGAAATGACTATTTTATCTGATATTTTTTCATCAATTACTTGATGACATTATCGATATGATGAAGATATTTCAATATCAACGCAGTTGATGAATTGCAAATTCTTTGATCACTTGTAGTCACAACTTGCAAACTCTTCATTCGAGTTGTCTTTTTCACTAGTAGTATCTTTTCATTTCTTACTGACATTAACATGTCATTAATCTTCTTCATAAATTGATTGTGATTGTTAAAGAGAAATGTTATCACATAAATGAAAACTCTGCATGATGACTTTTCTGATCACGCAACATTCTAACATCATTTGAACTGCGTTAAATTGAGATTTCTTGATTCTTCTGACTTCTATTTGAACACAGAATAGAATCAAAAGATTCATAATTGACATCATGTACAGATGAATCTTGTTGTCAATAAATGATACAAAGATCATTGATTTAATATTGATTCAACATAAATGATTTTGACTTAATGAAAGAAATAATAATCATCATTCAATCTCAATGTGCATGCTACAAAAAAAAGCAATCTGCACGTAGATGAGAAAGTCAAATAGAACGCAGAATTACGAGAAAAATCACTTATAAAAATTATTCAATTCAGTATCTTGTCATTATGATGACAAAAATTGAAATAAAACACTCTTGTGTTTGATCTGTTAAGAGTGATTAGCAGAAAGAATTCAAATCACAAACATTCTTTAAATTTACATGTTAACTACATATAAATCTTGTTAAGACTGCGTGTCTGTTACTACGACATGAGCAACTCATGAGACTCATTAAGTTCAACATGAGCAAACTTAAGAATCTCATTAATATTGTTTAACAGACGTTCAGATACAGACATTCTATACATGAATGATATGTTGATGAAAAGACTTCGTTAAGAGAAGAGAGACACAAGCGAATTAGTAAAAAATGATTGAACTACATTATTTGATTAAAAGTGTAATATATGAACATTTCTGCAAAACATGATCGATCTGCATAAGAAAGATCTTTACAAATAATATGAAACAAATGAGTTGCATACTTTTGAGTGAAGTGAGCATCTGCAAAGCATGATATACAATGACAACAATTGTTGATTTTAAGAATCTCATTTCTTCACTGAGTTTTGACTCTTGAATGTCTTAATAATAAAATCAATCTTTAGTTGAAAACATCATCTATATAGCTTAAGAGAACAGTAATGCATGTTGATGTGATTAAAGAAGAAATCGACTGCAATATGCATATGTATCATAGATGAAATATTTGCAATTCATGCTTAAGAAGTAAACTGTTAAAATCTGAGCAGTGAAAAATCTCGTTCATCTTGAACTGTAAATCTGTCACAAGAAATTCTCTTTGAGTAATTTCTCAAGTTTAAGAGAGAAATCAGCATAGAAATTATGCTTTATGTATGTTGCATGCAACGTATACAACATATTTTCGATAGAAAACATTTAAACAGACAAAGATGAAGTGAAATCATCTTTACATGATGATCTTCTGATCAAAGTCATTGAGAATAGTTATAGTTGCAAACAAGAAAATGTCAATAAGTCAACATTATTTTGACACATTCATGTTGAAGCAAATGTCAAAGAGTTTACTAAAATGATAGTGACAATAAAAAGAATGTTACAACAATTGCAATGAGAATTAACTGAAAGTTAAATAAAAGATTGAAAAGATTGACTTTAATCATCACTCATCATGAAGAACTGAAAGAATTGATCATAAGAATGAAACATCTTGCAAATGTAACGACAAAGAATCAAAAGTGTCATGAAAAGATATACAAAGTATACAATGATAGTCAGACTTCTTTGAAAACAGTGAAAGTTATGATATCAACAAAAGATCAGACACGTCTGCAACAAGTTCAGATTACACATGAGAGCATTTAATTTTAAGAAATTACGCTGAAGTTACATTAAATGACAAAACATGCAAAAGTACTTGAAAATGAAGCGATGAACAAAATGATTGATGATGCACATGATTTATCTTTATCACTGACTGAGCATCAATGCATTGAAATAATGACAAGACTGATGCTCATACAGAAACAGATCAAATAAACATGAAGAATAATCTGAAAAAAGAAATTCAATACAGCTCATTTTCAATATCTGACATTAAAGATAATACATCAACATCTGTGATTGCACAAGAATTATGCAAAGTCTCACAGCGCATTATTGACGCAGTTACACATAAGAAAAATTGACTTCAATCAATTTCTACATAAGAGATGAGTACTTGATATCATTATGATGACATGCAAGTGTGACAAAGATTAAATGTTGATCAAACACATTTTATTAACATGTTTCAGATGAAAAGTAGAATGAAAAGCAATGCAATGAGAAGAAAACATCACGAACTTAAAAAAGCTCTTAGAAATCATGAGTGCAATGATGATGATCATTTGAATGATACTCTCAACAAGCATACTGAATCAATTTCAAGCTGTGATATCATTGAAGAATCAGATGAAAGAAAAAAAGAATAAAGAAGAAACAGATTCATAAAGTTCTTGCATTGAAAACAGTTATAGTATAAAGCGCAGAAAGAAACGATTTTTGATGCAAAAAGAACGCTGCGTTAGCGCAGCGTTCACTACAGTATATAGAATCTTGCATAGATTCATAATGAGTGTTGAATCGAGTAAGAATTTAAAAAAAAAATTTATCATTCATGTTCATGCGTTGTATCAGACTCTGCTTTCATGCATTCAATCAATCTTTGTTCTTCTCATATTCAAATATGTTGAGAAGTTTCTTGAATTTAAAAGCAATGAAAACAACGTTAAAATTTGCAAAAAAATGAATGATGAAGAAAGATTAATTGTTCAAGATTTATGTAATGATTTAAGTTATCATTGCAAAAGATTAAGAATTCAACTTTATATAAATTGAAAAATTGAAAATGATGAATAAAAATAAAGTAATAATATTATGTTATTAAATTTGATTTTAAAGCTCTTGCATTGCATGAAAAATGTTAACTAAATTTTCAATCATACTTTGAGTAAATTGTTTGATAGCATGCTCATCATTGATCAAGAAATTGTGAAATAACTTTATTTAAATGAAAGAATAATTAAATGAGATTTCAATGTATGAAAATGTTGCAGAAAGTGTAAATCTTTCATAATGTCAAAGATTGAGTTAAATTAAAGATACTATTAATATAAAAGACTGATATTATTATTACTTTGATAGAATTTAAATACAAGATAATACATCAGATAATGTATAAGATGAAAGACAAAAAGCAAAAGAAAAGAATGAAAATTCAACTTCTATATACATGAATCGAGCAGAATCAAGGCTAGACAGTAATTCTATTGACTTAAGATTGCAGAAGTTCGCGCATATGACTGAGATGATTGAAACAGAATTGCTGAGACTAGATTAAGATGACGATGACTAGATTGATGACTTGATTCATTGAACTGCGAAACAGATTCAATGAATCAAGATTATCTAAGATATCGACGATCTATGTTCTAAACCGGGTTGATGACCTGACATCATGACAAAGTCTCTGTATAAGGTTCGCATTACAAGTAATGAGTGTTAGCTCTATCTCAATAAACTATGTTACTAGCTTTTCGATATCGCCTAGCTTGTCGGCCCTATCAGCTTTGTTCAACTAAATTTCTGAAAAGATATTATAAAGTTGTTGAAAGGTATTTTCACCTCGACAATCTGTGCAACTAAATGTTCAAGGTAGCTCAGCTTCTCGATCTTGTACTTGCTCAGGATGTACTTGCGGTCCGTGGGAATCAAAGACGCCACAAGGCCGCCGAGAGGCGTGATGCCGTTCCGCTCGCCGATGCCGAGCACCGTGGTGTCAATGTGGGTGGCCCCAGCTTCGAGAGCGACGTAGGCGTTCGCGACAGCACATCCCGTGTCGTTGTGGAAGTGCGTCTCGATGTCGCAGCCCACGACTTTGCGCAGGGTGTCGATCTTCTCGAAGACTTCCCGCGGCGTGGCACTGCCCACGGTATCGGCGATGCCCACGCGGTTTGCGCCCAACCGATCGACGAGAGAGTACAGCTTCAGTATCTCATCGAAATCCGAGCGGAAGAAGTCTTCCCCGGAGAAGCGAATCTCAATCTTGTTCGTTTTGACATATTCAATGACCTCCTTGGCTTTGGCAGCAATGTAGGCCATGTCCTTTCCGTGGGAATGTTTCATGAGGTAGGAAGAAGTGCCAATGCACATATTGCTGTGTCGGGCCCATCAGTCATGGATACTTGGTTCTGGAGAGTTGACATACATTCCATCGACGCCTGTTTGAACGGCGATCCTTGCGTCTTCCATATTGCATCGGATGTGACACAATATCTGACCCATTGTTAACAAGAAGTTAAGACAGTCTAAGCTCGTCCTACCTTGGCCTTCAGACCCAGCTTGCAGATAGCCTCGCAATCAGCTCTCGACTGTTCTGAAGCAGCCGGCGACGTCAACTCGATCTAATGTATGGTGTCAGCTAGGCACAATATTTTTCGCAGCTTCTTACCTCCATAGCTTAGGTTGGCAGTCTTACATATTCCACTCCAAAATCATCCAGAGCCTGGGCGATTTTGAGTTTCTGTGCTGTGTCGAAGCAGGCCGTTGCAAACTGTTCGCCCTCACGCAATGTGCTGTCAATGATGCTAAAGATGGAATGATTGCCAGAGGAGCACATGGAAGTGGCCTCGGTGATGGTCCCCCCGTCAGAATCGTGGCTCTTGCGCGAGATGCTGTCTGCGGAAGAGCACGGTGAAGAGGCCTCTGTGACAGCGCCCTCATCAGACTCGCCAGGCTCACGCAATGTGCTGTCTATAGTCAAGTTGGAAAGGTCGGCAGCAAGGCTCATTAGGGAGGCTTCCAAGACATCGCCCCGATTGTGTCCTGAATGAAGAAGAGTAAGCTAACCACCGAGCCATGAGAGGAACGACTCCCACCATTGTCGTTCGAGTTCTTGCCGTCCCCAATACCGCCCTTATTGCTGCTGCTGGCGCCGTTCTCCAGAGTATGGCTCGTATGGTGGCGGATTGGATGCGCTCCGTCACCATGGATGCCATTGTTGCTGCTGCTGGCGCCATTGTCCAACGTATGGCTCGTATGATGGGAGATCGGGTTGTTAGCTGTCCACATGATATCTGTCGCAGCATTCGACGAGACTCATTCAAAATGATCCCCGCACTATCCGTAGAACTAGCCCCCACTACTCGTATTTACGGGGTTTTCGCGCACGCTAACTATGACTAATTTATATTAGTGCCCTTTTTAGAACGCTAAACTCGATACTGTCTAAAATTAACCTTTCTAGGTTAGAGTGCGCGGAAACCCAGTGTGCGCGGAAACCCCGTAAATACGAGTAAGCGAGGAACGAGCTTAGATAGTAAAGTAGTGAGCAATCAACCAACGCGCTAGTGAGGGTTTCTATTAAATCTACCCTTTCTACGGAAGCAATGACCATTCTCCCTTCACGTTCTGAGATCGCGTCGCCTTCCTTCCCTCATCTCCAGCAGGCTCCACGATATACCCTATCATGGAGGCTACCGAGGAAGCAAATGCAACCAACAGCCATCCCATCGAAGAAGGATTGGTTGCTTTTCGTCACCAGTTTGAATCATTTCAAGCGCATCTAGATTTCGTTGGATCATCTCGTGCTGTTGGGGACATCCTTTCCGCAGAATCTGCCTCAGGTTAGCGTCATTGCGCAGCAACTAATTATCTTGCTAACGTATATGAAAGATCTGGTCCTTGATCTTATTTTGGCCTTGCAGAGCCTTCCGGCCTCTCGTAAACTATATTCGCAGATTAATCCCAAGACTCGCCTTCGTACGGATCTAGTCAGCCTTGCATCTAAATCTTGCTCCAGCGATTTCGACATCAAGTCAACGATCCCTTTGGTGGAACTGGTTGTTAATAACGCGCCTGACGCGGAGATATGGCGTGCCGTGTTCGACCTGATCGCACTCACTCGCCCGAAACAATTAACGCCACCAAATCACTTCGAGAAAGCCGTCTTCGACACGCCGCTTCGACCGAGCTCGGCTTGTCAAAGCGGGACTGAACAGACACATGACGAAGTTGACCAGCGAATACTCGAGGAACTCACAGGGCGCGTCTACTACGATGTCGGGGGCTTCTACGAGCGATACTTCGAAGGCAAACCCTGGACGAACAACGCGAGGGATATCTACGAAGTGTCAAGAGCCCAGTATACAGAGGGTCGCTGGAGCGATTGGCCGCAACCTTCACTTCAAGGCCCTTTTTTTGAGTGGGTTATGAACTTTCAGGACGCTATCTTCAATGGACTTCGCCGCAGATACTACACATCAGCGAACAAAGTGTTGAGAGGCTCGGAGGCTGATCGTAAGCTTGACATTTTCCTCACTCCCGCCGACGCTGTCTTCCAAGACGGCGAGCACGACTGGTCAAATGTTCTTGTTATTGGGGAACACAAACGGAATCCTGACGAGGATGGCTACACAAAAACACTGGTGCAACTGGCGGGCTACGCGCGCGAGGTGTTTGGAAGTCAATCTGATCGGCGATTCGGGCCTGGTTTTACGATTTGCGGGACCCTGATGCGCCTTTGGATGTTTGATAGGTCCGGCCCATACAGCTCGGAGAAGTTCGACATCCACAGAGAGCCAGAGCGATTCGTCAAGGTCATTGCTGGCTATGCGCTGATGTCTGATGCGGAATTGGGTTTGAACACGTTTATCAAGCATGACGGGAACGGCAGGTACATCGTCGCACAACATGAGAGGATCTTTTTGGAGGACAAGCCAATCGCCTCGACAAAAGCGATAGTGTGTAGGGGAACAACATGTTATCGAGGAAGGGGAAGTAATTCAACGGAGTGGGGGTATGTGGTCAAGTTCGCTTGGCCGTCCGACAAAAGGCAACGGGAAGGCACACTGTTGAAGTTGGCCAAGGATAGAAGAGTCACGGGCATTGCTGAGTGGTTCAGTCACGAGAAGATTTCTATTGACGGTGATCCGGACACCGTCGCACATTTACGACGAGACATGCAATTCGGAACGCCACGAAAGCTGTCGAGCAAAGCCTCTTGGGTCAATAGCAGTCTAAAATCCAGTCGGGCATACTCGAAAACAAGTCTCAAAGGAAGTGCGGCCCACTTGATTGGCTTAGGAATCGGCGCAAGTAGCACCACAACTTCTTCCTCTGGGCAGAAAAGAAAAAGAGGTGAAAGACTTGAAGGGGGAAGCAGACTGAAGAGATCCAAATCCGACAGTAGCCACGCCAACGCGGCAAATGTGCATATCAAAGGCCAGCCAGACGCCACCGACGCCCACAGCACTCAAGAGGCTGAGGCCGATAGTCTAGTAGACTGCGAAAGTGGGATGTACGGCAACCGAGTGAACTACTGCTTGGTAACTTCACCAGCTGGACGACCTCTCCACGAATATCGATCCGTCAAAGAGCTTTTGGAGGCGCTACGCGATGCCATCCGAGGTCACAAGTCGCTTCTCGAGGATGGAAAGATTCTTCATCGAGACGTTTCTGAAAACAATATCATTATTGTCGAGGCTACCAAGGAAGGCCAGAAAGGAAGACTAATTGACTTGGACTTAGCAAAGGAGCTGGATAGCATGCCGAGTGGAGCTCGTCACCGAACGGGTACCATGCAGTTCATGGCGATTGAGATTCTTGAAGGCAAGAAACACACTTATCGGCACGACCTTGAATCATTCTTATATGTCTTCATGTGGATGTGCATTCGGTATGGTCACGAAGGCGCAGGCGAGTTTCAAGCCCGGCCGAGATCAACGAGGACAAATGTTCTTCGGGATTGGTACACTGGAAATTATCGGCGAATTGCGCGGATGAAACGAGGGGACATGGACAAAAATGCATTTGAGTACATTGTCTCGGAGTTTGCACCACAGTTCGAGAGCCTGAAACAGTTGGCTCGTGAGCTCCGAAATGTCCTCTTCCCAATTAGGGACGGAGCAATCTTCACAGGAACGTTCCGCGACAACGATATAATGTACGATGGGATGATAAATGCATTCAGCAGAGCGATAGACCGTTTGGAAAAATGGGAACAGGCAATTGCATAGGCGAGAGGCAGGGGCTGGCCATCAGCATCGTGAGGCGTTCGGTACTTTTGTTTTTGAATTGTATATTTTGGGGGAAGAGTCTGGGGAAACTGTACAATACAATGATACCAGGGATGCCAATGAAAAGCCCCATGTCTGCTTCCAATGTCAACCCCTCCTGATCTATTTCTGCTGCCTCGCCCATACGTCTAATCCCTTATTCGCCTCGCTTTGAACGCCGCTTCCCTCGACCGTACCTGCTCCCGCAATGGGACTGGCCGACAGAGGGATAAGGTCGCTTTCAAATATTCGTTCCGGCAGACACCGAGGGACAAGTAGGCACGGAGAGCTTGAGCTGCTGCCTGTCCACCTGCAGGGAAACCCAATCGCCTCTGGGCCGGACCATGTTCCAGCGTGTACGTATCGCAGGCCCGAGTCCTGCCAGGAAATTTGCAGAAGATCCACTCCCAAGACTTGCCCGCTTTCTCGTATGCCAGCAAGCGCTGCTCGTCTAGGTCTGACCATCGGCTCTGCTTGCTCGCGCTCGAACGCCTTTGCTCAGCTGCGCTTGAATCTTCATCATCGTCGCTGCTGAGATCGGGATCGCTGTTACTTGAATCGCTGTCATCGTCATTGCTTGACAGTTCAGATCCTGGCGATGCAGTAGCCCCAGCGTCAACGGCTTTGCCATGCCAGTGCCGGACACTCGCCGCGCTGCCATGGGTACGGCCTGTCTTCGGGGGAATCCCCTTGGTCCTCACACTGGGTGAGAGCCGGGAAGATGCAAGCCGGCTCAAGTCAATTAAGTGGACCATATCTTGCGATAGTCACTTGACTGTGTGGATATCTACATCCTCAATGTAGCTCATGTTCTCGATGAGTGTGACAAAGCGGACGAGAGAGAATTCTGGCCTGTCATGACCGACCCGGACTATTGCAGTGAAGGAGTAGAGGTCCGGCGAAGAGTGCGGACGGAATGTAACCTCGGTCAGCGTCGGCTGGACGGCTTCGGACGATCGGTCAAGGTTGTAGCAGTCGAGCGACATGTCTCTATCCGTGGGGTGCGATGCAGAAGGCGCCGGCGAAAGCAATCGACGCTTGGGACTGGAGACCGCGGCCGCGCTCGAACCCTGATCAAGTAGGGAGTGAGACTTGGGAGAGCGCCGACGAGGCTTGGAGCGTGGTCTATATTGGCCGGTAGACCTCTGCTGAAGAGAGCGCCTGCGCTTCTTTTGCATTGGGCTGTCGCAAGATGAGGACGGCCGCTTCCGCTTAGCAGGACGTGATTTCCCATTATCCGAGTCCGAGTCGGCTTTGTTGTTGAGCTCGTGGTCGCCGTGACTATCGCTACAGCTCTCCGCCTCGTCATGATTTCTCGCTGGCGATGGATCGCGGGAGGGTAGGAGCCGCTGTCGCTCGGCCGGTCTTGGGCTTCCATCCTCCTGGCCGGATAGATGGGGATCACTAACCCTTTCAGCCGTCAGCGCCGCTGCCACACCATTCACCTCCTGCGGCGCCTGGCCGTCATCCTCATCGTTGTTTTCGTCCGCCTCCACCTCCTGTTGCTGTCCCTGCCCCTCATCAAAAGAATCCGTATTGAGTACAGAGGGAACCAGCTCGTGCTCGTGCTCGTGCTCGTCTGCTACGCTTCGACCACTATGAGGGTGATCCTCTTCACTGAGCTGATTCTCTGGTGATGGTCAGTCTAAGCTGAAGAAGTGCAGCGATATTATTGTCAATGATTTTTACGAGTGTGATCTTCTTCGAGAATATCAGATTCACTTTTCTTAAGCTCTCGATAAATTCTGAAATCGGTCTAGGTTTTCGATACCTCAAGCCTACATAGCTTGCCTGGCAGTAAACAGTCGGACTAACCGACCGGGACTCCCTCTAGAATAGCATGTGACGAATGTGTTGAAATTATACCACGTATCTTGAATATTTCGACTATCCCTCTGCAGAGAAGGACTTCTCCAATAACTTCCCGGAAACCCATCATCAAACATTCAGAAAGAATGAATCCTCCCAACAGCATCCTACCCCGGCGCTGTTCCAGCTGCCCGCTTCCAATACCGGCTCTGCACAAATGGCATTTTTGTCACCGTGGCATTCCTCCTTTTGCCTCTTACTAAAACACCCACTTCAGTCCCAGCCTTGTGGTGTCCACTCTCCACATACCCCATTGCAATATTCCTTCCTAGCGTCGGACTAGGACAGCCACTTGTCACCTTCCCAATCACCTTTTCTTCTCTTCCCTCGATAGTCCCTAGAATATCAGCTCCTTCTCGTGCCGGCGCTCCATCCACTACCAGCCCCACTCTCCGCCGCGAAACGCCGCCTCCTTCTTTTGCAGGGCGTAATTGGCGTAAGATTACTTCATCGCCGTAGAAACCTCCGTACGTTCGACGATCCTTATGGACGATCCAGCTGAGACCTGCTTCCACGGGTGTGGTGCTGTCATCTATATCATGTCCGTATAAACACATCCCCGCTTCTAGCCTCAAACTATCTCGTGCACCCAAACCCGCTAGACGTAGTTTGTCTGGTCCAGCGCTCTTCAACAGATGATTCGTGAATTCTTCTGTAGAGTTCGGTTTAATTGAGATTTCGAACCCATCTTCACCAGTGTAGCCTCCTCTGCTGATTAGGATTTCAGCAGCACTCGAGGGTAGATTCAAACGAAGCTGTGCGCATTCGCCAAAGTACAGGGACTTTAGGTCTGACTCTTTCTCGTCTTGATGAACGATGCCTCTCAGGGCATTTTGCAGAATATCTGCGCTGAGGGGCCCTTGGAGAGCAACCAAGCCATGACCTTCGAGAACTTCCCAATGTATACCTTCGTCTTGATGAGCCCCAAACTTCTCGAGGTAAGCAAGGTCTTTGTCCCGGCAAGCGGCATTTGTGACGAGGTAGAATTTTTCCCGGCCAACGCGTGTGATGACCGTATCGTCAACTATGCCACCTGTGCCCGGATGGAGGAGGCAGGAGAGGGTTGAGTGGAAGGGCTTCAGAGCGGCGGTGGATGTAGGGGTGATTTTCTCGAGGAAAGACGAAGCGCCCGGACCAGAAATTTCATGCTGAACCCTATGGGAGGCGTCAGTGGTTGAGGTTCACACACACAATAGCGATTAAGATCATACATGTGCCCTACATCGAATAGACTCGCTTTTTCTCGAGTCCATTTGTGACTTTCACCAACTCCTAAGTCCGGGTATTGGACTGGCATGGAGTAGCCCCCAAAGGAAACCATCTTTCCACCATGGGCAAGATGAAGGTCGTAAAGCGCGGTATGTTTGATAGCTGTCGAACCCGTTGCATTGCTGGATGCATTCCTTCGCCGAGGCAATGGTTTTTTGGGTGCAATTTGAAGAAAAGCACAATGTCTATCATGGCAGTGGATAGTAAAAGGTCTGGAGGTCAGGTTGTTGGCGCGTGAGGCATTGCGAGTGACGCAGATGCTGGACAAGCTCCTCGCTGATTGATCTCGAACTCTCGGGGACTGAATATGCCTCGCAGCAATGCTGAGTGCTTTGCTTCCTTTCATATTTGTATGGTTGAATGAAAGCCAAATAAGAGGCCCTGGGGTTCGGCTCAAGCCGAGGATGACCCACTGCCGTCAACATCCTAATCTCATATACAGCAAGAAAACTTACTGTGTAGGTATATAATATCGCTGATGCAATAGGTGAGATATTTTAGGAGTCATTGGCTGGGGAATCTTTACATCCTACGGCAATAATACGACCTTGTTGTGAATCACAAGGAGCGCACGTTTAACATCACTAGTACTATATTCCTCGATAGAATTGTATGTATTTATGGTACTGAACAATCTTAACCAACCCTACACTAAACCTCCCGAAGCATTGTGCTCGGTTTTCAAAAAGTAGTTACAAGCCGTTGCTCGAACAATCAAACACGCTACGAACCGATCCGGCGGCGTAATCATTCAAAATACTCTGGACAGAAGCCTGCGATAGAATTAGTCACAACAAGTTTCCTCCAGATCGAAAAGCTTACCTAGGTTCCAGCGGTCAACATGAACACCCCAATCAAAATGATGGCAACGTTCAATGCAAACCCAGCAATCCCACGAATGCCTCTTCGTGAAATCCATCCCGCCCCGTAATCGGCCTTCCGCATTCGCATATAGGCTACACCCCAGAAAATGAACCCGAAGAAAGAGTCGAAAAGCGAACTCATCAGTGACAGCAAGTCCGAGAAGAACGGAATCACCTCGGCGATAACAAAGGCCACGATCCAGGTCGCTGCAAGGATGCCAGCCCAGGAAGCCCAACCGACCATGGTGTGGTTTCCCTTGTGGCGGGTACCCTCGAAGAGCCTGAAAAAGACGAAACGGGCTGAGACGGAGGCATAGAGGACACCAAGGAAAATCAGTGTCGGAATCATGAAAGAGAAGGAAACCTTTTTGAACAATTCGTTGCCCAAAGATCCAAAGGCGGGAGCCGTGTTGTACTGTGTTCCGGTATAAGCGTAAACGACGGAGCCCACCAAGCTGAAGAGAATGATTTCCGCAATGGTAACGGCCCAAAGAGCCTTGGGGAAGTCATTGGGGTTCTTCATCTCAGCGATGAAGCTAGGAATGGTGATCTGGCCGATGAAGGTGTAGCTAATGTTCAAGAATGCGCTCATACCACTGACGAAGGTGGTGCCTGCAGTTGCGACGATGAGGACAGTCGGCTCACCGACCATACCCACTTTTGGACCTTTGGTGACACCTACGCCAGCGTTGTAATTGTAAGGGTGCTGCTCGATCCCAGCAAAGATGGCCGCCAGGAGAACGGAAACGAACGTAAAGAAGGCAGAAAGCGTTGCCAACTTCGAAAGAGTGTCGAACGTTCTGGGCAAAGAGCATACGAAGCATATGACAGCCATGATGGCAGAGAAGCCAACAGTACACATGCCACCGTTGGTCATTGTATTGAGATACTTGGCGCCAGTCAATACGTGTAAGCCCTGGATATGTCAGATAACGCTGGCGCAAGTGAAAGAACTCTTCGTACTTGTATCATAGTATTGTTGAGCAGAAACATAACCGCAGTTGCATACCACACCCACCTCCAGCCATAGAAGAGCATTTGACCAAGGTCGCAGACGTCTCGAACCTCAGGATGGCGGACACAGAACTCCCTGTGAAATTGAGCGAGTGCCGTCTCAAGATTTACAGCGTCACTTACCAGACGATCAAAGAAGTGTACAAGACGGAAGCAGCAACGACGACGGTTACTATAAGGCCGGGAACCAGACCGAGGACCGAGTACGAATACGGAAATGACATGATTGCCAGGCAAATGTATTCCGCAAAGAGGAGCGCGGCGGTCTATGGTAATTCAACATCAGAAAGTTTTCCTCGGGGTGATTCAGAACCGGAAGAGCGCACAGAAGGCGCAAGACGTCTTCAATTGCGCTGTTCTGCGGATTTCCCCTAGAGGATTGATTACTCACCTTTTGCCAGGAACAAGTCCTGTATTTGATTGAATTGGTTGACTCCAGCTCCAGCTGCTTCCCCACACTCATCACTGAGTCTTCGTCAGAGTCCGTCAGGGCAGTACCAGCAACACGGCTCATCTTGCGCCCTTTGTGTTCCTCTGTTTTCTCCACGTCATAACCGTAGGTACCTGTCTGGAGTCCAGGGTCACGGGGCACAGCAGTGCCATGAGTGTTGTTATTGTCGACGGCCAGGGTTTTCCTTCCTAACGCCATTTTATGCTGCGGATACTCTGTATCAACGGAGTAAAGTAAAAAGGTTGTCGTCCGTCGTCCACGTTCAGCATTAACCACCAAGAATGCGACTACTTTGGAAAATTCCGAGGCACAAGTTCGAGGGAGTGTCGCTCGAACAAGGGCTGTTGATTTGATACGAAGGACAGTGAGTTTGGAGGTCGTGAAAGGGTTTGTAGGCAATCCAAAGCAACTGAGATAGTGCTCCGAAGTGAACGGGTGGGTAGGGTAAGCAGGAAAAAGGTGTCGAGGGGGACCAAAGATGCTGATCTTATACGGAATACTATCTGCCCGGGTGGAAGCCCTAGGGGGGGACGCTTGTCTGTTGGAAGCGATCTAAGGATGCGAGGATAAGGTAAGCCATGGATCCTGTCCGCCTTGCGGTCAATGAATGCATCTCATTCGATGTTGGAAACCCCACATGATTGCATCATTTGCAAGGGCTGTTGCACGACTCTCGAGAAGTCGAGACTGGACCGAGGGGATCCCTGTTCGAGGGGGGAGAGCCATCAGCCCCCCACTTCCATGGGTTTAATCCACGCAGGCCGAGTAAACGCCATCACGCTAGGCGAAGCGAGTAAATCTCGTCATGCAACCCGGTCAAATCATTCCCGTGATATTCTACTCCGTACGGAATCCTTGTCCAGAAAACATGGAACAAATCGATGCGGCAGTTCGCCATGATGATGCCATAGCAGACGCAAGCGAACGATACTGACGCAAAAGTGGAAGCATAAGAGCAGACAAAGCAAATCCCTCGATTGTTCACGAGCATGTTCCGCTGTCGACCGAACTTGCCATCACCAACAGCAGCGACGATCCCCAAATTCCCCGCCACCGAGGTAGCGACATCTCTAGCTTCTTATCATGCAGCTTTTGATAAGAGTAAGACGGTGTTTTCGTTGGAGATAAATTACAGTTACGACTTGCTTGTTAATGGTCTGGGCCCGCAATGGAAGCCCTCAAAGGTACAGTACTCTACCTACCTTGCCTTACCCACTTATTCCGTAATCGGGACCATATCACAATTATGGTCTATCAAATAATATTCAATGTCGTGAATGTCACCATGATCATTGCGACCTCAAGCTTATAAGCCTGATTGACCACTTGTGAGAGCTAGGAGGAGGCCCAGCACTTAGTCCATGTTGGTTGTCTTTCTCATCTCGGAAACGAGGTTTGCTTCAATTTCCAACCATCGAGCTAGTTTGACACTGACACCGCCTGCACCCCCGTCTCATTTCTTTCTAAAGCTATCAATAGCGAAAATCTTCTGATTTTTAGTGTTCGTTGCTACTCATGTCGCGTGTTTCGACCGATCCGTTGGGGAGCACTTGTGCTGTTGTAGTGGGAGTGGAAAGACTGAGAGATTCAACAAATCCGTCCACTTGACCGTCTGGCGTGGCTAGTAGCTTTGTGCGCCCATGCGACTCGTTGGCATGAGGAGAATCGCAATCGTACATATCCAGACCACGGCTCCACCCATGTATAAAGGTGAATTCGTATTCTGGGCCAATAGGACCGCACCTACAAGAGGCGCAACGATACCGAACAAACGACCCCAGAAACTTGCAAGGCCGCAAGCAGTCCCTCGGATTGGGGCCGGAAAAACTTCAGGAGTCCATCCATAAAGCACAGCATTAAACATGCTTTGGAAGAAATACTCCATGGCATTGAATCCAATGTTTGACGCCCTCGAGTTCACGGTTGCGAAAAGGAAGAGTGAAACGCCCATGAGCGCAGATGAGCCGACCATGGCCCACTTACGGCCGACCAGAGGGACTGCGTACATGAGTACGCCAAGGAGGACACCGGGAATACCACACAGGTATATGATACAAAAATCCCTGTAGCTCCCGGAAACGGAGACGTTGATCGAATGACCCTTCTTGATCAGAATCTTTGGTAGAAATGATCCTGGATGATAATTAATACGAAGAAAGACCATTGGTGGTTCCATTACACGAGACTTACCGGCAATACTGAAACCCCAATAATCAAAAATATATGTGATCCAAACCAAAATGGTCAAGCGAGCGATTGTGGAGTTTGCGAACAAGATCTTGTACCTTTCAAACTCCAGCTTGACTTTATCGGCGAAAGAGCTCTTGGATTGCTTCGTCCCTCCACCAAGTACAGGGGAACCTGTAGTCCTGCTACCAATCGATGCATCCTCGTCTGTTAGAGCAACGAATGCTTCCATTGTGACTGAACTCTCGCGGCCGTTGAATCGTGCTATATGTTGCATTACCTTCACCGCTTTTTCATCCTTTCCCCGGTAAAGTAGGAACTTGGGCGATTCCTGGAAGCGGAAAACCACAAATCGCAAGAAGAAAATGAACAGGCAGATAGCACCAAGAGTAAACAGCGTATAACGCCATCCCATGTTGGTGGCCCTCGTACAGCAAGCTTCTCCCGGCGCGACCTTGCTGCAGGCTGGGAGAGGGGTGCCATCCGGCTGACCACCACATGAGTATTTGGGGACGAGCCCGTATGCAATACCCGAAGCTACTTCTACACCGAGTGGCTGGAAAATTGACAACATTGCCAGCAGGAAGCGACGGTTCTTGGGCAGTCAGAAGTGTGTAAATAAAGTCTCACACGCAACATACCTGTGGTAGGAATTCGAGACATATTGTCGTGTCGATAGGTATATTGCCTCCGATACCAAAGCCAACGAAAGCAGTCAAGACAAGAATTGCACTATAATTTGAAGGTGCACCAAGACAAAGACCAAAAACGGAGGTGATCAACACCGTAAGGTTGAAGGCGTACTGCCGGCCTAGGGTAAACGCTCAGTTTGATCGTTCTATCTTGTAGAGAAGATCAGGCAAGCCAGAGTACCAACCAATCAGATCTACCAACACGCCCCAAACGAAGGCCTATTTCGAATTTACATCAGCCCAAACTTGCGGGGCAGCATCTGATTTGGGAAAAAGCTCTTACTCCAGCTGTCAGCCCTGCTGAGAAGGACGTGAATATATCACCATAATGTTTGTCTTCCCGACAATTTCAGTAGGTTCCCATCGGTGACTTGGTGGTACTGACCTGAAAACCCCAACTCGTTCTGCAACGCTGGGGCTACCAGTCCAAATGCTTGAGCATATAATAGATCAATGAAATAGCCAAATCCGCACAAAAAGAATATGTACCTTAGGTAGCGAACGATAAGCATGCGAGAAAATGCAAGTAGCTCGAATGTCGCCCTACCATTGGTATTTCCCCATGCCCTGAGCATTGAATTCGCGATTTACAAGTAAGGCTTTCTTTTCGTACAAGGTGAGGCCGTCCATCTCTGGATCGTCTAGTACTCCATTACGAAAGGAAGGTCGACCCTCTGGAGACTCTTGTAAGACACCAATATTGACTGTCTTATCTTCAGCCATTCTCGGACAACGTCGGTTTTGCGTAGTTGTGCCTGGTGAATGTTTGTGGTTTTTCGGAGAACAGAGGACTGAACATTATGGAACACCTCTTGTTATCTATCATTTCTAGTTTGGCTAGCAAACCCTTGTGCCTCCCACAAGCAGATTGATGACGCTATTGACAAACAGTTTAGCGTTGGCGTATCGCTGCAGCTTCAAGATCGGCCGTGTTGGCTATGTCTGATAGGGCAAGGGATCTCAATTGAATGGCTCCCCATGTTGTACGACGTTTAACGCGCATGCGGGGAAATCTTAAGGGTCGAGGGGGATGACCACCAGAGTCACCTCTCATTGGCATTCGGGTAAAGTACATCTCTTGCGCAATCAAAGATACAGATCTCGGACGATTGGGGAGCTATTATCTCACCCAGGAGCAGCCGCTCCATGTCTGCGTCGCTAAGCCTTGTGAGTCGATGCGATTAAATAAAAGGGATTTGGTAGACTACTGCTGGTTTGCAGGACTACAAGTCAAGGGATAAGGTACGTTTCTTTGGCAGGAGATAGCTTCTCAGCTAAGGTACCTATCTCAGATCACCTGTCAAGCCCGTGCTACGCTCACATCTCCAAGACCTTGAGGTAGGTAATGTGCAGAGTAAGAATCAGTGCCGCACAACAGTCTTGCAATCATTGGGTGTCAGATCCAACATCCTAGGCGCAACGATTAACTTATATCCAGAGTTCAAACCAGGGATTAGCAAGTTGCCCTATTTTGGGCATTTAGATAGCCGTGTTGATTCTGAGACATCATGTCGAAAGATTTTGTGACTTGTTGGACGTCGAAGCTACAGAAGTGCTATGCCATGCGCCTTCGTAATACAACAGATGCTCCTGGTCAGTTCTAGTGAACACAATCCGCCTGACAGCCCTACGCCGCCTCGATGTTGCCCCTCTCCGACACGTACAACCCATCCAAGAACTATAGGATCCCCCATATTAGCGTTCATATGACACTGAGCGAGCAGTCGACATACCTTTCGGATATCCTTATTCCTTACCCGGCAGACTTGTTGGATGTCGGCCGCGCTTTGCGAGACATCCTCCAACGAGTTTCCGGTGAGTTGTAGCTCATCCTTTTGGTTCTTCGATATCTCCACGTCTACGCCTGGTCGCATTGTGACTTTTCGAACGATCTTCTCGCCGATAAAGTTACTATGCTCGTAGCACATGTCAGCCCACGATTTCCCCAACCCTCGGAGACTGGTAAAGCCCCCGTAACCTCGCATACCGGATATCAACTTCAAAGAGGCCGGTCTCAGAGTTCTTCTCGAGGTTGACGTTTATAGGGAAATGGGCGTAAACGTAGCGCATCTTGTACTTGAAACCCTTCACAACACCGATAATCAAGTTGTTGATCAAAGTCTTAACAGTTCGCAGTGTAGCGACATTCTTGCGGGCGCCGTGATGTAGTTCGATGTTGACGAGGTTCTTTGCAGGGTGGGAGAAGCAGACGGAAAGATGTGACATGTCTTTTACGAGCTTGCCTACTAGATGTCAGAGAGCAGAGAAGCTTTTTTCAGTGTGAGACAAACCTCGTGGACCCTCCACAGTGACAACCCTAGATTTGATGTGGACCTTGACTGCACAAATTTTCAGTAACTGTCTCCTTGCACTCCGTAAACAAGTCTGCCGCATGCCAGGGCTTCTTTACGACGAGACCGTTGATCCACACCCACCAAGGGCACCTAGACACAACTTACCATTTTCGGGGATTTCCAGGGACTCCTGAGTGTGTATGTACCTCATACTGGCGGTTTATCGTGGTGGATTGCCGATGCGTGTTGTTTGTAAATCTATAAATCTTGGTGCGCTTCGCTTAGGTGCGGGTTTCTCGCTTAATTCTTTGTCGCCTAATGGGGTTAGTAGTAAACGACACCTCTTAGAAGTTCTCTACTTCTGTGTAGTAATATCCTTTGTGATAATAATATACTTGTAGGGAGACTTCACCTACCCTACCTTGTTCAATGACAAGGCCATGCAGTATATTCGCTCGCCTTATCGCTAATTTCCATGCCTTTTAAAGAAGTTTAGGCCCACGAAGGTGCACTTTTGAGGCATTCATGCAAAGGATGCCGCTTCTTTCCGTTCAAAGAGAGATCTTTCAGTTTTTAGCAGCATCTGTACACATTGCTTTTAGATGACCACATCTGTTGTTCGCTCCTTACCCTCCATACGTTATGATTTCTCGGTTCATGATTTGTCTGTCACTCTAGTTCTAACCGACACCACACCGTTATTTTCGAGAATACTGTCGGATCGACTTGGCTTTTCCCAGCACATATGTTCCACCTCGGCGGCTGCAATCCATGCCTTCTTATTTGTCTTCTTGCTACAATCCTTTCAGCCCTCCTGCGTCTACTCCAGAAGAACCGGTTAATCCTACCAAAAAGAATACTATGAGTGTAAAGATTTGCTGGATTTTGTCCTTTACCCATGACTCTTTGTCCTCCGGTCTATCCGTCAACAAGTGAATTTGTACCTGGGATAGCTGAAGCCTACAATCAACATTGTCAACTCATCGTCCGATCATAGCTGAGTAGCTACATTACGAAGTTGCTGAGGAGCTGAAGACATTGTTTGGCCTATTGAAGGTAGTATGTTTTAAAAGACCTTTGATTGCCCTGATATAATTTGTCTGGAAGTGTTACAACTGGGACAAATACAATTGTTATGGTTTTGAGGTAGAAGTGGACAGTTCGGTAATTGAGAAATCTTCGTGGGTTTTGAGCGAAATATTTCATCGAAAATCTAACTGGAAATAGCCTTACTAGAAGGGCTCGAGCGAATTCAGAATAGAGGACGGTGGTGGACGTTGTAAAGAAGTTACCTCAATCGAAAAGACCTTTGAGTTTTGCCCTCAACCTAAATCTCTGAAAGGAACGGGACCTATCATGCGGTTGCAGAAGATGATTTCCAGGAAGTGCAATTGGATTCTCTATTTCGAATGGCCATCGCTCTGTGCCGCTGTTACTTCTAGGATATTGGGGAAATAGCCCAACGTCACTGAAGGTATCTATTGCTAAACCTATGAGGCATAATCACATAAACCGTTTTATTCAGATGATTCGATTATGCTGCTTTGCTCCAGGACTTTGTAAGCTATATTATAGGGATTTATGTATGATAGCATCAAGCGTTCAGGCCTCTTATCTTCCATGATCAAAACGCCATTTCGCTATGCCATCGTCTCTACAAAAAGATATCCATCATCTGTCAACTCCTTCCACTAATTAGTCTGCATGTTCTCCCCCTGATCTTCTTGTTCCTTTTCCTCCACACTGCCCCTCACCCCCCTCAAAAACGCCTCCACAGCCTCCCCATCCCCAACAGGCATCCCTCCTCTCCTCGTAAACCCTCCATTTTTCACCTTCACCCCCAATGCATCGCTAATACTAGGTAATCCCCCATCCCTAAGTGCCTGCGTCAAACTCCCCAGGCTCTGGCTGAATTGTGGCGAGCGAAGCACCTTCTTTAAGATATCTTTCTTTTGATCGAGGCTTAAGGCTTCGAGGGCAGCGGCAGCGGTCTCGGGTTTCAAGTCGACGGATGAGATGTCGTCGGCCTCTTGGCTTAGGAGAAGGAGGGTGGGAGGGAGATAGGAGAGGAGAGAGTCGATGGACTTGGGGGGCAGTGATTCTACGACAGGGATGGTGGTTGAAGTGGGAAGGAGGTCAGGTAGAGTGGTGAATGGTTTAGATTGGGCTTGTGCTTGCGGGTTGGTGAGCGCTTGGTTGCCCTGCATTGACCGGAGGAAGTTCTGGACCGCTGCTGCGGCGTCGCTGGACGGTATAGCTGCACTATCAAGTACGCGTTAGCCATGCTCAGTGTAGGCGTTCTCAATTCATCGAGCACACATTTGAAACGCTTAAGAGCGTTCAATCAACCCCGAAGCTTTGCATTTCCTTCAGTACATTTATCGCAACCTTTGTCGGAGCCCGTCATCCGCCGAGAGCACACTCCACAACGCCGCTGGTCATCCACCCAAAGCAAGACACCTTCAGATATGTCTCGAAACAGTCAGAATAACTGGAAATTAACACCTACGCTCGTCCGCCATCTGCACCTCCTTCCCTAGGTCCCTCACCCTCCTCTTCAGGATTTCCCATAAAAGGATCTCCACTAGCGATATTCTCCTGTACATCACCTCCTCCAGGCCTTACATCTTCCATCCGATCATCCTCACGATCATGGGCCCCTTGATTGTCGTTCACATTCGCAATTTCCTCTTGCACATTGACCTCATCCCCCTGTAACAACCGATCCACAATCTGTCCAATTTTCAAGTCCCGTGGACTGAACCAAGCCGGATCTCCTTGTGCATGCTGGCTTTTGGACTGTAGCCAGAAGAGATGACGAATGCTGCTGGACTGGAATTTCAGAACAAACACTCTGCCATTCGTGGGAGATTTTGAGTTTGAATCTGGCTCGCTACGCTCGTATGGAATAAATCGGCCGTCGGCGGGAACCATGATGAGCTCAAGCTCAGGGCCGCTCAGGGAGGCCGGTCGGGGACGCCAGCAGAAATGCATGAGTTCATCTTCTTCGAAAAGATAGAGGTAACCGGGTGTTGGCTTCGGAGTGAATTTTGGAGTAGTTGAGGTGGTCTGGCACTTGTTAGTCGTGAAAGTCATTGCAAGCTGTTTTCCATGTATTTGAGCTATTATTCGGTTGGGAAGGCTAAGACTTACATCGACATCACAAATACCAGCTTTAAAGGTTATGATGGGTGAGATTGACATGGTAGCAGTTCAGGTAGCTACCGCTTAAGGTGGTATGCTTAGAATAAGGTAAGCTGTAGGTTTACCTTAGGCAGAATTGCGATTGACAACAATTACATGTCGTTGCTTGCAAGGCTTCAAAGAGCTCAAAGTCCATTACATAATCAGCCGAATCCATGCTAGTGCCCGCTAAGCGAAAACTCCCACAAAACCTTAGGGCTCATCTATCAACCACCGAACCCACCATTACCTGTCTACAGCAAGTCGACGGCTACCCTTCTACTATTCATAACAATCGTTCCCGCAGACGCCATGTCTGCAAAGCAAGATTCGAGTAAGCCTACAGGGCAGACGAAGAAATTCGGCAAGGGCGAGCGAGAAATACCTCACCACTCACAAAAGGCGAAGAAGTACTATCCTGCGGAGGATGAGTACAAGCCCAAGAAGGTATGTTGATAAGTCATAATGACTGGCCCTATGGTTTCCGTGACCTGCTTAGAGCTTGAGTGGCCGTGGTGGGTTGCGCGACGAAGGCCGATCAGCTTGCGAACAATTCGAGTCACAACAAGATTCGAATTACTAAAAAAACTGCTACTAATCCTCTATTTCATCAGGTTCGCAAATCCATCCACCCCGCCAAACCCCGCGCCACCCTCCAACCTGGTACCGTCCTCATCCTCCTCGCAGGCCGCTTCCGCGGCAAGCGCGTCATTCTCCTCAAGCACCTCCCTCAAGGTGTCCTCCTCATTACCGGTCCCTTCAAAGTCAACGGCGTGCCGCTCCGGAGAGTAAACGCCCGGTATGTGATTGCCACGAGCGCGAAGGTGGAGCTGAAGGGAATTGATGAGAAGGTGGTTCAGAAGGTTGGAAATGAGGGGTATTTTACGAGAGAGAAGAAAGGAGAGAAGAGTGGAGAGGAAGCTTTTTTTAAGCAGGGAGAGAAGCCAGAGGTCAGTACATAAGGCGAAGTGCCTGGGATGAGGTTGGCTGACTTACATTCTACTGCAGAAGAAGAAGGTTGCTAGTGTACGCGCGAGCGATCAGAAGGCTGTTGACAAGTCGCTGTTGGCGAATATCAAGAAAGAGCCGCATCTCTTCGAGTACCTTCGAAGCACGTTTAGTTTACGCAGGGGAGACAGACCACACGAGATGAAGTGGTAGACAGGGGTCCAGGGTAGTTTACGGAGGTGTGAATGGGGATCAGGGACGGTGCTTGTTACTGATGGCTGGATTTGTTTGTACGTGGAGGGACGGACCGCATTTCCGATATGGCCTAATTGGCGGCAAGTCTTTCTGTATCAAGCTTCAACAAGAACCACATCACAATCACCTGATTTCATTCGGTAAAGATTAACCAAGCAGAGTCACTCCATCTCTACAGTGGTATCTGCATGTGGTTCTACATACTAAATAAGAAAGTAAGCCACTCGGCGCTGAACATCCATCAATTACACGTTCCACCGAGAGAAAAGAAGAGGAAACATCAGCAAGGGATGACAAGGGTATCACAAAAGAGATCATCGGAAGTGATGAAAAGGGTATCTTGAAATGTGGGCACATTCTACTCGCGAATTCGAGTCCCAAATTCTTAATCTTCCCTCGACTTCTTCGTCCTTCTCCCAGCCGCTCTTGCCCTTCCCTTCACTTTCTGAGCCACTTGCTTGTTCTCTGCTTCGTCCCGAATGTCCTCTATCACATCCTCTCCAAGACCCGTCCCCATGACCAGATCCATCAACCCAAAGCATCCAAAATTCCCCTTTCCTCCACCCATCAGATGTCGTTCCTGCCTTCTTGCAATCCCGCCTAGAATAAACGCACTAGGTAGCATGTTGTACCCACTGTAAGCGAAGGTCTCTTCAAGAGATATGATGGCGAGGTAGAGATGGTACGTGAGGAGATGGAAGTGGAAGAATACAGCGGGAAGGTAGGAGGGGAGGAAGACGTGGATGATGTAGGGGAGGGGGTGGTCGTAGTTTGCGATTAGGGAGTATGGGGCTGAGACAGAGTGTTGCCAAGCCAGGTGCTGGTTGTGGATGGGGGAGGAGGGGTTGTGGAGGGCGTAACGGTGGAATAGGTAGGCAAGTATCTGAAGCGCGATGTGAATTAGCGCAGATGGCTTGGGTGTGATTCTTGATGGACATACCTCGCGCAGGAGCAATCCCCGGAGCAGGTCAACCCCGACTCCCCAGGGCATTGGAATGGCATGGGTCACCTTCAGGGCGCTCCGCGTGTGGAGGACCTCGGTCAGAAGGATTTCAATGCCTGCCTGCAATGCAATCCCCAGTAAGATATTCCCCAGGCTAACCAGTGTGATCTTCCACCATCGGCCTTTGATACCCCCATGCTCTTCCCTCAACGGCAACGCATCATCACCGTGCTCCTTGATTTTGACAGCTAAAGATGGCACCGCGCTATCGAAGAGCAGGAAGCCAATCGACGGCAGAATGCAGAACAAACTACGGATCGCGAGTGTACCAATAAGCTCAACTTTGAGAGGCGAATGTGAAAGGATGAGGGTGGTCCATGTTAAGTAAAAGAGCAGTAGGTTCAGCGAAGTCGAATATGATGAGAAGAAAGGTACAAGCAGAAAGCCAACGGTTGGGACTGAATGTAGGATATCAATGGGCTTCTTTACAAGATCGTAAGGGTAGCGAACTGATAGCCAGACGCGGTCCAGCAGCGATGGCTGTGGAACTCGTAAGAGAGCTCGGTCAAGCCACGTAGGCTGTGAGGACTGAAATATATTCATTGTGATTGCTAAGTACAGTAGTTTCGAAGGAAAGATACAATAATGTGAAACGGTTCAAGGCTGAGAAGAGTTGGACGAGAGCGATGTTACAGGCTCCGGGGCCCGCATTAGAGCTAGGCAAACACTGACCAATGAGAAGCTGTTTCGATAATGGGATGCCACCATGGCCCACCAATCCCCCTGATGAAATATAAATTGAGATATGAGAAGAGGTCTGGAAAGAATAGTTCCTTGATCAAAGACGACAACTAGAGGGGCAGTTTGTATTCCACCCTGCGCGTTTTGTAGAACTTGTCAGCGGTCAATGAGCCAAGACCCAGAAACTCATTCAAGGACATTGCCAAAAAAAAAGGGCTTGATGGGGTCGATCTTCCTTCGGAGGCAGGTTTCAGCTTTTCGGTAGATTGATGTTGTTTATAGGTATAATATAAAATGATAATATCAACGTGGAAGTACTGTATCTGTCGTAAGAAGAAATGGGTCACTCTTTGACAAGGTACCCACTAACGAAGTCCTACCCGCTGTCAATTATCGTGGCGCTCCATCCCTGTGTCGTATCACCTCTGCCGAATACGGAATACTGTGTACTGCTGGATCAGGCATTATTGATCTCGTGAGCAACGCCCATTGCGATACTACTGCACTTTGATGAGGGACAGGATTCATCCCCGACTCGGCCCTTAGATGCCTTATTGGGGCCGTGCTCTAGAGGCAGCCGCCCTGCAGAAGTGAGACCGCGAACTTGCCCAAAAAGAAACATCATCCCCTTTACATTCCGTCCTCCGATATGCCCTCCACCACGATGACGGACTCTTCCCCTGTTATCCCTTTGCGGACCTCCCTGCGCCCGAGAGAACAGCATCGACGTTCATTACCTTCCTCTACTATTACGGCGCCCCGCCGGTCGGCGAACCGTGTAACTATCCAACCTGCCTCAACCGAAGTCATATCGTCCCTAATAGAGACCCTTTCCGCTATATCAACTCCAGCCGAGCATCATTTCGAAAACTTGCCCCGCATAACCGCCTCAGTATCCACCCCTTCCTCACCGCGCTACAACAAATCACATGGTCCTTTTGGTGGCTACGTACATCGGTCAGGTCCCGACCCTGGCTTTGGGATGGACTATGGCGTGCAAAAGAAACCCCGTGAATCGGCCGAAGACTTCTTCCTGCACCCGGACGATGTGGCGCATCCACCAGTAGTACCTACTTCACCAGGTCAAAGCTTTTTCAAATCCCATTTTCGAAACGTCTCGTGGGGTTCGCAGACCCACGCCGAACGTGATCCGCAGCAGGAATACAGCATTGGGAATCTCAGCATTGAGCCAGGTCCCCAGCAATCAGAAACAAGCATTGCATCGACCGCGAGTGGTGGCAAGAAGAGCATAAAGACTTATAAGACTCTAGGTTTTAGAAGTTCTAAAGACCGAATGAGTGATGGGAATAGACTAGGAGGCAGAATGAAATCTCGCGAACATTTGCCTGATGCAGAAAACCAAAATCCAAACCTTGAGGGGACGTCTTCGCCAGATCCATTGATGATATTTGAAAGCCAGAACAGCGAAAATCTCGATCTGGAGACTCTACGTTTCTCCGCGCGAGGATCATCGGCTCATTCTTCGATCTACACTACAAATCAGCATCCGAAATCTCCGCGCGTCTCCGCACGAGCTTCTTCGGCCCATTCTTCCATCCATGCTACAAACCAGGAGGCCAACAGACCAGGTGATAGTCCAGATATTGTAGGCAGTGGGCTGAAAATCCCTACCAGAGATTCTTCGGTCCGACACAGCCATGGTTCCAGCCCGTCCAGACGGAAACGGAGATCCCACGTCCAGCCAGATATCGGGAGACTGGTTTTGGATGATAGCCCTGACTTGTCCAAGAAAGAGTCTCAGAAATTTCCTGATGATTCCGTTGAGGACGATGTTTCACGCAGGATAAGGGAGCTGAAGGAGCAGAAAAGAAGGAGAGAAAGCCCGCTCACAGTAACCACTGAAGATTCTCGATCACCTTCAAGCAGTCGCCAAGGGAAATACGATCGATCACCATTGAGACAGACCAACAACTTGACAACTAATGCAAAGGACGAGCCTCAAAACTCCCCAGCAAAGCGTATGAAGCAAGCATGTTCCAACGAAGATTACGAAAATAGCGCACCTTCTCCAGTGGTTGATCAGAGGATCAACCGAATTAGCGGAGCTCGAGCGAGTTCACAAGGCTGCAAGCCTCGTGAAGCAAAGAACAGTTCCCTGCTTAAACCCACCGTGGAAATTCAACGAACGCGGAGTAAACCACCACAGAGAAGTAATTCTCGCCTACTGAAGAGATCTACAAGCCCAACGACTGCCGAGAAGCACCGGAGGACATTCTCAAATCCACTGGCAGCTGAGGATCGATCATCGAGTCTAGATTCCATAGACGATGGTGTGTATGACTACCTGTCCTCTCCAAGGCTGTCCCAGAAGATAGAACATCCAACGACTGGGCGTGTCATCTCCTTTTCCGAGGTTGGTGATCCCAACGGTCTGGCTGTCTTTTGCTGCGTTGGAATGGGCTTGACCAGGTACATCACCGCTTTCTACGATGAATTAGCGTTGACCTTAAAGCTTCGGCTCATCACACCTGATCGCCCAGGCGTTGGGGCCAGCGAGCCTCACGTCGATGGGACCGATCAGCCCTTGCGATGGCCAGATGATGTACTCGCTATCTGTCAGCATCTCAAACTTTCCAAGTTCTCAATTCTGGCTCATTCCGCGGGCGCCATTTACGCCTTGGCAACGGCGCTCCGCATGCCACAGCACATCCGTGGCCGAGTCCACCTCTTAGCGCCCTGGATCCCTCCATCTCAGATGTCTGTCATTGGGACCCAGCAAGATTCTCTACCCGTTAGTGCTATGCCTTATTCCCAGCGTTTCCTTCGTTCTTTGCCCACTACCTTTCTGAAAGCCGCCAATTCCAATTTCTTCAGTACCACGAGTGCCAGCATTACCACGAGTTTGCCCAAGTCGCCACGGCGCTCGAGGCGTAAGAGCATGCCAACGGAGGCCCCAGAAATCACAAATGCCAGTCGACGTGAATACTCCAAGCCGACGAAAGTGCAAGAACTCAAATACGATCGGGGTTCATTTGCGCAAGACATGGCCATTTCAGACGACTCTGACTTAGGTCCATCAATGATTGACCCGGAGGCCGAGAAAGAACGCCAATCAGATTATGACACACGACTGACGGAAGCCATCTGGGCTGCGGCCACCACAAATGCCAATCCAGCGGTTGATCTCCTGGTCTGTTTGGAACGGCGGCAGTCCATCGGCTTTAGATACGTCGACATTACACGCTCGGTTGTAATTCACCACGGCAGCAAAGACACTAGGGTCCCTGTAGAGAATGCTAAATGGCTTGGCAAGACAATGCGAAGATGCGAGGTTCGAGTACTGGATGGGGAAGGCCATGGTCTTATGGCAAGTGCGGGCGTGATGGGCAGTGTGCTGATGGAGATGGCACGGGAGTGGGAGGATTGGATTACGCTTGTCCAGGGGAAGGGGGGTTTGGAAAGGGCTCGTTTGGATAGGAGAGTGACATCTGCTGTGTAAGCATCTAACGTGAAGCTAGGGGTCGATGATTTCTTTGCGATGTTGATGTATAGGATGGATGATACCAGGTCAAAAGGCCATTATTTCTCTATAGATTGTGTAGCGACTTGATCTTGGACAGTAATCATAATACTTAATAACTTATCGTGGCAGAAGTGATATATCGTGCTGAAACTGTGCTTGAAACTAAGGCGCCTTACCTTACCTTAGCACCTTAGGTACCTTTTAGGGTACCTGTTTAGAAATTCACGTGATATGGAGCGTAGGGCTGGCGCGCCTAAGCTTATTCCGAACATCAATCGTAAGGTAAAAACGGACGCGATTTAGGAACGGAATTCAAAGTCGCAGCATAGTATCCCTTTTGCGCCGGCACCGTCCAACACGGTGGAGGTCCTTTGCTTTCAACGTGCTCCCGGTTGCTTTGAGGCACGCTTCGCTGCTCTTCTGCAAATGTGGAGAATATTCCTCTGCGCCACGGAGTAACATGTTATCAAGCAAAACTGCATCGCAAGTTCCGTGTTCCTTCTTTCGATTCTACTCTTAGGGCAAGGCATTAGCCGCCATGACCACCCAGACGACTCCGCAAGCGTTTATAAGTAGCTATGCTCCTCGACTACGAGCGTATGCCAACTCACTTCTCACACCTGTCATTCCACCCACGACCGCTCAAAATGCTCCTCTGTCACGAACAACTAAACGAGGCACTATCGCTATCAACTATGCTGAGAATGAATATGATGATGATGACTTTGAGGACAGTGAGGGACCAAGGCGACCAACGGGTTTGCGAAGCAGACGAGAAGACCCAAATCAGGGGAAGGAAGGGCTTGCTGATAAGCTGGGAAAAGAGTTGACTGCGCCCGTCGATGTTCAAGGGATATGGAGAGATTGGATGGGAAAGCCGAAATTGGTGAGGTGAGGGTACAAAGTTTTCAAAGCACGCAGGACCGCGTTAATGTGGTTCCATTGCAGGACAGACAAGCAACTTCATGCGCAAACGACGCTACCTCTGACGCTCATACCAATTCGGATCGACCTTGATATCCCCTCGTTCGTCCCTCATCCTGCCCTGCCACTTCCAACGGATATCCACAACTACCAGATCAACACGAACCACCCTGCCTATAAAACACCCGACCCGACTCCACCTTACCGGCTAAAGGACGTTTTCTTATGGAATCTACACGAGACACTCATAACCCCGGACCAGTTCGCCAACATCCTCATCAACGATCTAGATCTTCCGAATACTGGTGGCCTAGCCGTCCAGGTTGCAACTCAGATTCGAACGCAACTAGAAGAATATGCAGGAGTTGCGTTACACCCGTTATTCCATTCAACGAGCACTACTGCCACCAATGGTGCCGTGGTCAAGACGATTCAAGCGGGTAGCTCAAGAGACCAATCGGCGACTCCGGTGGGGGCAGGCTCGCGCACACCTCTGGCAAATGGCAATGACAGAACCAGCGTTATGAACGGAAACGCCTTGACGCCTTCCGCGACCGATGGAATAACTGCTTCAGCCTCGCAACACCCAGCATCTGCCTCCGATGAGTATAATCCTGATGACACGTACCGCTGCATCGTTACCCTTAACATTCACCTTCAGAACAAGCTCTTTACGGACAAGTTCGAGTGGTCGTTGCTGCATCCGCCTGGTGTAGCGGAACGATTCGCCAAACAGACTTGTGCGGATATGAGTCTTTCCGGAGAATGGATACCAACCATGACACATGCCATCTACGAAGCGGTCCTTCGGCTCAAGAAAGAAGCATGCGAAAGTGGTGGTCTGGTAGGTGGTAACGGCTATGGAATAGCCAACGATGCTTTGGACGGCCAGGAAGCTGGATGGAGATACGACAACGAGCATCTAGCGGATGAATGGGAACCGAAGATTGAAAGGCTTTCGAAGGAAGAAATTGAGAAGAGAGAAGGAGATAGGGAGAGGCAGATAAGGAGACTACGGAGGGAGACCGCCAGATTTTCTTCGACGACTAACATGGTTGGGGGCATGCCAACGTCGAGTGGGTACTTTGATCAACCGGAGAGTTCAGAGACGCCGATGGGGAGAGGTGAGAGGAGTAAGAGGAAGAGGAGATTCAGGAGTTTGAGTCCTTTGGCGAGAAGTGGTACCCCGGGTGCAAGGGGAACGCCTGATACGGGTGCGGCTGGGTATGGTGGTGGTGGAGCCTTGAATGATTGGTATGTCATGCTGTCCGTCGTATTGGGAGTGCTACTAAAGATGATGGCAGGGAGAGGCAAACGTGGAGATGTTCACACTGCGCAGTGCATGGATCTGCTGTTTGGGCTGTTCGAGATGGGCCTAACGGACCAAGGGTAAGACATAGTTTCAGCGCCTCTGGAGTGTACTGCTAAAAATCTACAGTCACTGTGCAATAACTGCGGTCTTACCTACGAGCGCGATAAACGTCTGCCGCCATGGGCGAAAAACATGCATATTCTGGAATTTCCTCTCGGCGCACGGTGATTGGTTTTAGTCTGGGATGCCAAAAACTTTCGACGTTTGGCGGTATTCCCCCAAGGTCTGAGGATTGGTGAGATTACGGCATATGGGCGGCGTCCCACGGAAATTTTCGGTTGAGAGCGTACTATGATATTTGTACTATAGCTCTGGGTTCTGTGGAGCAGAGCAAGATAAGAATTGATTTTGAAGCTAATGATGTTTTCCGCCATCTCCCATTCTTCTTCTCGTCAGAACGACTGCTTTCAGGCCAGCCCTCAAGCCTTTAAGCAGCGGTCTGGTAACCCTCCAAGCAAGCGCTCAAGCCAAGGCTCAAGCCATATAGCTCAAAAGGCGTCCTCGCCTTTGCCTCCATCTCCGAACATCTTCTGCCATGCTGTGGTCATCCATCCCAGTGACGACCGATCCAAGCTTCGGTTCCATCACCAGACAACCTTTTTGTTCGACGGCATCTCGGCCGGCTCCTGTTCGTCGTGTCAGCATACCGACCAAATCCCTATCACCGCTGAATGCAACATACCGACCCCGCTCGTCTTTTTCTACCCGCCTCCTCCCCCTCTCCCTGTCCGCTACTATCCATCCTGTTGGAGCCTTCTTTGCCCCCCGCCGGTCCCTGTTTACCCACAGAAAGCACGACGTTCTTGCAGCCTCGGATTTCCACCCCCGCTGCTACCTTCACTTCGATCTTTCGATCGCTCTCATTGACACCCGTGCCCTTCATTGCTACCGTCATGAGTCCTGCAATTCGTTCGGCGGAGGGGAGGTGGATTGTGTTGCCGTGGCCCATGATGCGGGTAGTGGCGTCAATTGAAATGGTCATAGGAAGCTGTGGAGGAGATTCGTCTGGGGACATGGCGAGATTATTGGTGGATTGTGGTAGACTGGAGGACAGAAGAGCGGCGACAAGGAGTCTGGCACTTTGCTCTGTATAGAGGCTGGGCGTGGACGGGGAAGGCGGGGCAATCATGGTTGAATGATTGAGGTTATTGTGGAGTGAGGTGAGGTGAGTTCAGGTAATCTGAAAAAAAGGTATCTCAATGACGGAGACTGAGAATCTGTCAATAGAGCAGATGGGGATGCTGGAGAGATATGGTAGAGAACTAGATGCACTGATTGATGGAGAAAGAGTAGAGTAATTCGGAGCGAGAGTGGGGAAGGGTGGCTGTGTGTAAAGATGAAGGACAATGAATAGTAGGGCCAGCTCATTTCTCAGCGCATGATTTTCGCTTACTATTGTTGTTCAATAAGACGGTGAAATAGAGTATACTGTACCTGACTGTTTTTCTCAATAGGCCTCGCTTACTATTGTTGTCTGTTTAGGGAAGAGGCCACTCACTCCCTTGATGCTTCTTTCTTTAGCCACGAATCGAGCAATACTAATACATAGGACTCTTTACTGGTGGGCCTTTTATGGTCGTCCCCATTTTGGTGTTGTCCGTAGGAACCTTTGCTATCATGCAAGTTGCAACTGTGTCCGCTCCATCACCAGCAGGCCAAACCTTGCCTGGCGATCCACGTTCAACCACTGAATTCAATCTTCCAAGGATACTCGTAAGGATTTGGAGTTCTCTATCAAGCCATGAGCGGCATCTGCCATGAGGACTCAGCATCGTCATCGTTGCTTCCTTTGATGGTTGTTCAACAACTTTACTCTCTACTTAGTATCAGATCATCCTCGTCCTCGTCCTCGGTCGTTCCTGCCAAGAGTGCGGGGGGACCCTTGATCGAATTCAGCCCTAGTGCCCTGGATAAGGCACGGCCGAGCCACGCGAGCCTTCTTCAAGGCTGTACGAAAAGTAAGGTAGGTAAGGTATCTTGTTTGGTAATCAATCCAATTGACCCAGAGAGATCATCTGATATACCAATAGTACCTAACTCTTCCCCCCCCCTATTACTCCGTAACTTTATCACCACGACTCGATTGTTTTGCGTGATATACGCTTCGAACTGCTCTGCTATCGCTGTCAGACTTCTCTTCGCTGCATTCTCTATCGCTGTAGCTTACTTGTTCTGTTACCCTTTTCAAACAGCCCCCAATACCTGCTTGCCGCAATTCGGTCTACTGCTCTCCTCGCAAATAGCGAAACCTCACTAGCAACCACGCCGGACGACTTAATTGGGGCCGAGTCCTGCTTGACACGACCTCAACTGTTTGAGAGCAGTCCCTTCTACGCATTGCAGAACCCTTTCGATTCATGCGCCCTTGAGCGCATTATTCCACTGTGAACATGCCTTCAACACGCCGAGTCAAAGTGCTGGGCATAGCACTTGCCCTCTTCATTTTCATGATCTTCTTTTTCACTGTACCTTTCTCTCCTTCTTCTCCTCGCGATTCCTCTGATAGCTTCCCAGATAACCCCAATGCTGACTTCAAACTCCGCCCCCACAGAACGACGTTCGCCGCTCCAAATCCCAAGACTTCTACTCCACCACTGTCGCTGCCCTTCACAGACAAGAAGCCTCCGATCAAGAAGTTTCCAAGAAACTCGATGCCGCAAAGCACGAAGCGGCGCAAGTAGCCGGCGAGCAAGGCGCCCAAAAACCCATGTCCCCTGGGGACACAAAGCCTGAAGCTCCTGTTCCTAAGGTGTCGGACGAAGCATCCACCGGGGAGAAGAGTGTAGCAGGTAGGAAAAAGATGAAGGGCGGAGAGAAGTGGGATATGGCGACGGGCAAGGAGGCGGCGACGGAGGAGAAGAACAAGGAGGGGAAGAAAGATGAAGCAGAAACGAAGGAGGATCATGAGGTCGAGGTCGAACTCAACAGCATACTAAAAAAGGGACCGAGTGAGTCCGTCCTTTGCAAAATATGCGCTTGTTGTTAAGCCAGCAACACCATAAAACTGATACGGCCCACACCGCTCAGTCATCATTTTCTCCAAATCCTACTGCCCCTATTCTCGCAAAGCCAAGTATATCCTACTCGAGAAATACACGATCGTCCCCGCCCCCTTCGTCGTCGAGCTGGACAACCACCCTTTAGGCCCCCAGCTGCAAAAACATTTGGAGAAAAGTACGGGGAGGAGGACGGTGCCGAATGTGCTGATTAATGGGAAGAGCATCGGCGGCGGGGATGACGTGGAGGCGCTGGATGTGAAAGGGGAGCTCGTGGAGAAAGTTAGAGGAATGGGAGGAAAGAGGATTATGGAGGCGAAGTTGACCAATGCTTGACCAAGAGATGAATGGAACGTAGGGCAGGCAATGGGGTGGGCGTTAATGGGATGGAATAGTCGGGGTTTGGATGGGTGGCATGAACACCGGTGGCTTTGATATCGGATGGCCCGGAGTGTGTGGGTTTCTGTTCGAGTAGCAAGAGCGTAGGGGCCGGGGTTGGCGATTGTATGATTGGATACCCATCTTGCCGATGTTTTGACGGCGGACAGTGGATTCCTTACTTTTCTCTCCTGCATGTCGTCTATTCCCCAAGCAATCTAGGTTGGGTTTTCCTATAGACACCGGACGTATATATAACTCTCGAAGCAGGAAGACAGTGCTAACCCGGTAATTGGATGGAGCATGTGTCTTGGTAGCTGGATAATGTACTCTTCCAATGCTCTCTTCCCTGCCGGAACTTTCACTTTCCTTGGGGCACCCACAAAGGTGCAGTTTTCCAGGTTCAGGGTGGTTGGAAGAACCATCACTGCCGGTTTTGCACAGCAGAAATGAAAGGCGCTCGCTGGTTCTGCATATCCAGCTTCTTGCTCGGTCACAAACAGGCATCGTGTATACTCATCACTTCTTCCCCTCCACCCCCCTTGGCTATTATTACAAGCCAGTAATACTCCCTTTTCCTAGGGGTTTATGACATGGCATCGATTTCTTTCAATTCTGCGAGACTGTTTCTCAAAGGAGTATGAAACAATGATATCTATGGTGTTTTATATGCTTCTGAGGATGAGGGAAGTGTGTAGGAGGGAACACTGGGAAATGCTACCATTGCTTCCAGGTGTAAGACTTCACATTGCTGTCGCGCAGAGATAGAATAGCCGCTTCGAACATAGGAAGAATATGTCAAGCCTGCGGTCGATGTCTTTATCCGCGCTCGTAGCCATCATGTTAGGACTTCTCAATAATCCATCAAATATCCCTTTCCGCAAAGCTCTGGATCATCCCCTCTAGAGTAGGCTCGTATTCCTTCAGCACAACTTTGTCCTCCTCTTCAAACGTATTCCCCTGCACAAACACCTTCCTCGGCGTCTTCTTCTCCAACACCATCTTCCTCACCTTCGTCTCCCACCACTCATCCACCCTTGTCATCTCTTCATACAGCTTCTTCCCCTCCTCCACATCCGCCGTCGCCTTGTAAACATGTACTTTCTGCAGATACGCCTCTACTGCCGGGCGGCCGTGACTGAGAATCTTGTTCTTTTCAAGCTTGATCGTGAGGTCCGACAGGTTCTCGGAATCTGAGTAATGCAATCTGCAGAAATCGTGTCCAGCGTCCAAAAAGGCGCGGAGGATGCTGAAACGGGCTTGCATGTGCGCCTGGCCCCATTTCCGGCTCTTTGGGTCCCAGAATTCAAGAGCGACAACGCCAGCGCGGGCCATGGAGAGATAGGAGGCGTAGAGAACTTCGCCGGCTTTGTTGTCCATGTTGACCTTCCCATCTCCGAAACCAAATATTTTGAGGATCTCGAAGTCACAACTTAGTGCCATGGCTACCAGTTCTGCACGATTTTCCTCCATGGAAGAAGCTATGGAGCCAAAGACGCTGCTCCATGTCTGGCCGGGTTTGTACCATGTCGTGCAGGGATTATTGGTTAGAGGATTGACAGGAGGATTTCTGATGTCAAAGTTGTATTTGCCAGGTGCGGTTTCTTGAAGGAGTTTCCCTGAACCGTGACCGAGAAGTTCATGGATGCCGACTTGGATCTCGAAGGCTTCGTCACGGTTATTTTGGTAGATTGAGAGATCTTCTGGTCGGATAAAGGGAGTGGGTTCATTGGGAGCTTTAGCACTAAGGACATTACCAAGCGAGACGTTCTTGAAGCCAATTTGTTGGCGTATGTCGTCATAATTCGGGATATTGATACCCGCAGGAATACCTGATGATGCAAAAGACAGTACCTCTAAGGAGGTAAAGTCCGGAGCTACGAACATGTCCTTCTCGAAATCACGAGGCCAAGGTAGCTTGGGAATCATCCTCGGAGCAGCATCAACGAGCTTCTGAAACGCTTTGGTGCGCTCTTTGTTGACCATAGCCACCATGCCTTCCCATTCGGAGCGGACGCCAGCTGGGTCGCGGTAGGACTCAATAAACCCAATATTAGATTCGACTTCCGGCCCAATATCTTTGACCCATAGCTTCTGGCTTTCCTTGAACGCATTGAGCGACCCACTACCAAAGGATTTGGCATACTCATCCATCATCTTTTTCTGGGTATCATTTGCTGCACTCCGCCCTGCTTTCTTCATATGAAGCGCGATCTTGGCCATCTCTTCAATGTGATCACCGAAAACCAGAGTAACTGTCTTGCCTTTCAGTGGTCCTTCCAAGTCCCATGCAGTCTCCTGCCCGGCATCGCTCCCTTCTGGGGGTGGCTTATGAAGGGCAGAGGCAATGAGGACCTCAAAATTGCCATTTTTTGTCTTTCGTATCCGTGTGTTTTCTGGCAAAATCTCCTTTACAGCAAGAAAATCACCAAGTAGTTCAATTTCTTGCTTTGTAATATGCGGCGACTCTGGATAGTAGTTTGAGAGATGTCCAGCGTCAGGAAAGCCGAGGTGCATAAGCCCCGGTCTATGGGAGTCGGCGTATATGCTAGGTTTGCACTTATCTAGAGTTTCTTTTGCCTCTGGAGACTTCACAACCAAGGCATCAAATATATCGGGAGAACATCTTGGGATGATTTTCGAGTCTCCAAAGCCCTTGTAATTCCCAATATTACCGAGGAATTGAGTTGCGTATTCTAAGAAGTGCTTTAAAGCCTGATCATCGATTTCAGCTTCTCGTTGAAGCCTAGTCCAGTCGCCATTACATGAACGGTATAAAGAAATTATGAGATCATAGATGGCTTCGGATTCTGGAGAGACTTGACGCAGAATGATACGGGATCCAACAAAGCTTGCTCTGCCAGCTTAGTGATCAGCATCGTAGTAACTACTAGCTATCTCGGCATCTATTGTGATGAGAACAACGAAAGGAAAATTCGCAACAGGATAAACTAGCAGCTGACAACATTCCCTGAGATGATTAAACCTAGGTACATAACAATCCGAACAGACACCACTTCTTAAGCTGTGACAGCATTCCATTTACCGGACATTCACCGAATGTCCGGGGTGCTGGCAAAAAAAGAACATCAGGGAATATCTTAAGTGTCACTGACCTTGAAATGTGATGGGCGTAGAGCTTTTGCTGTTCAGTCAGTGCATCGAAGTGCGGCTTAACAGCAAGTTTGACGATTGTTGGCGGTGCATCCGCATAGTACTGTTTCACATCCATGCTGGACACCTCAAGAATTGTCCCTTAGTTATGTTGCACGCTTGATTCGAAAACTCTAGAGACATCCGTAAGGCTCGAGTTAAGCGCGGACAAGCGCTTCCCGGGCGAAGCGATGGTCCACCCCCCAGATTAGGACTAAAGCGCGGAAGATCATAAGCTGTCATAGCCTCATAGGTAGTAAGTAGTAAGAGTACGTCTGAGACATACCTATGCTTATTGGGGAAATGCATGTCTCACTGTGTGGACAACCTTCTCCTGCTGGCAAACTGATGAATCTGGATCACGTTTCTTTGATAAGGGGAGTTCGTCCTCGGGCTCTACAAATGTTTCTGCAAGTTGCCGCGCCATTGCATAACTCAGTATTGTTTTGCTGCCTGGCACAGGTATGAGGCAGACGCTATAAGAACCCATTAATATGTCCATGAAATGAAGAACTTCTAGCATCTCTTAGCGCATGAAGGGAATCTCATCTCTAGCTCATAGTTTCCGGTGCCTGGAGAACTGGTCGAATGCATCGAATAATTCCCACCTCTGGGATGGAGAGCGAACTCTATCCCTTCGCCCTTTAGCCTTCATAGACAATCACTGACAACTCCAGTATGTTCTCATCCTCTAACACGAATAAATTAGCTAGCAATGATATCAGCCACGTTCTCTCAATCTGAAAGTCAACATCACACTACAGCTTCGGACAAAGTAGGATGAGCGAGGATTAGTACGCCTACAACTTTCAAAGCACGACACTGAGCAGAAACAAATTCTTTGATTCTGGGCAAGCTTGCGACTTCATCTCACCGGCCATTATCGCTGGTTGTGAACTTTGGACTCGGGATTAGCAGATCTGGTATCTTTGTTGTTGCTTACAGTATGAAATCTCTATCAGCTAACTTTCAACGGGAACGAATTTGACTGATATCGCTTTGGTCATGCGACGGATATTTGTCCGACAATCCAAGACTCTGTATGTTGTACAAGAGAAAGAGAAAAGATAAAGCCAAATAAAGGGTTCTATGATCAAGTGTTGGTCTGGAAAGGTTGTGGCTATGCTTTGTTTGAAGTTGTAGATAGTATTAAGAACGGAAAAGGGCCTTTCAGCTATGGAAGGCCAACCGGGATAAATCGGAGGAAGCAAAAGTGCGTTCAATGTTTAAGATCGATAGCCTTAAGGACAGAGGTCGGGACGTAGGGGAAATGATAGTACGTGATAGTCAAAATTTGATGGTAAACTCGCCACACCTCCGGCATCTATCTAAGCATGTCGGGCCAGTGATGACTCCACCTGTAGTACAAAGCCAAGTCAAAGTACGATTCTTCCCCTCCGTTACACAGGTGACAGGAAGTCAAGTCTCCACTATGTTTATCACTGTGGATCGATGAGCAAACTAAACAAGTACCGATGCCCACATAAGATAAGGCATGCGTGGACAGCAAAAAGACAAGAGCTATGCGTATAGAGAATCGAATTTTCGAAGCAACAAGCCAGACTAGGAGCGTGGCATCTTAAATGATGTGATAGAGCATCTTAATGTGAACACACTCGCCCCTAGTGTGGTTCAACGTTGCGAATCAACCGTGAAGATTGGTGTGATCCGCCAGATTGGAGCGAGTCGAACCATGAGAACCTTTCCTCTCAAACGCAGCATCGATGGCACCATGTAGCGACCCCATACTCGTGAGCTTGATGTAGGGGATAATCGGGAGTGCTGCGGTAGTATCTGCATCCTCCTTACGATGATCATTGGATCCGACATCGTCGAGTAATAAACCACAAACATGAACAGAAGGCATTATCGAAACATTTTCGCCCATCGACGAAGCTCCATCGACGGGAGGTTGTTTCGTGATTGATTTCGTGGGGCTGGTTCCCATCTCAGCCTGATCAGTGCCAGAGACCTTTGGGGCTTTAGAAGTGTGGAATAAGCGGTACCAAGGCTTCTTAGCAATGATAATAGGCGACTTTTCTGAAGTGTTCTCGTTGTCCTGTTCTCGGATCCCCTTCAATCTTTACATCGCCAGAGCGCAGCTAAACCCAACGCCAAAAGAACCAAGATAAGGAGGATGCCGCAAATCGTATAGACAGCGATTTCTTCCTTGACAACGAGCTGCTTACAGTGTTCCGCAAGCTTTATTCCATTCAAGGGTGAGCACGCTACACAATTGTACCTCGTACGCTTGTCCATATTGCTCAAGTGGCCTGAGCACACTTGATCAAGTGTCTTTCCATATTCTGAGTCGTCACAAGCCTTCTTCATATATCTTCGATCCTCTTCCTTAAGCGACCTCAAAGATCGAGGAGTCAATGACCTGCGGATCTTGCTGACTTGCGAAGGCGTCAAAGGGAGATGGCCCGCTAGTGGATCTTCAATTCTGGTTCCTTTCCCAACTTCTGTACCTTACTATTTCCTCCACCAGTTCCAGAATCGCCATTCATTGACAAAGGACTTGGGAAAGATAGAAGCCAAGTACTGCAGTAAAGCTTGTTTGTGATTCAGCATGATCCTCACAGTCTGGAGAGATCGTCCCAAGTTTCCTAACCTCGGTCACCGGATGGCTCGAGGGGTATACTGTCAAGCCATCATCCAGTAATTTTCACACCTCCGCAGAGTCCTGTTCTCGAATGCCTCCCGTCCCAAAAAGATGCTGTACGACTTTCGTAAAAGGGTTTATGGGCCCTTTACTATCCTTTACACCCCGGGGTTTGGGTTTCCAGGCATTCACAAGATCTGTTGGTACGGTCATCAGCCCCCTGGAGCTGACAGGAAAACTCGAACGTAGGGTTATCAACAGATACCACAACAATATCACCATAGCATAGATCAAGATCAAAGAAGTTGAATGTCGCCAAATATCTGACGAACACAAGGAGCACTAGTTAGCCATTTCGTTGCTCTGTTCTACCAGGCACAGGCACCCTTGACTCGCATCCGATCTGCTGACGAAACATATCACAGTGTTTCCAATCTGGACCGCAAAACCGAAAATTGGCTTTGCTAAAGTACTCAATTTAGCAGACGTCGGTCACGTAGCTATCTGTACTTGAGTTAATCAGTTGGTTTCACCCCACTGGATCGCCTGTATTAACCACAGGATTTCCTTGAGGTATCATTTGTATGGAATGTGATGGCTCCGGGGTGGCATCGTTGTCCTTGGATCGACCGGTCCGTGCGTTGGTCAGAGTTGATCCTTCTTCGTAGGCTAATGTTATTGCAGAAACTGGACAATTGTAGAAATAAACAAGATGTTCAATCGGTAAGTGCTGGTCTGAGCTAAGGGCACTGTTGACAGACTGGAGAACCCAAGAGACAGGAAGGCACCATCAAGATTTCCTTGCACAGGAAGGAGCGACTAAATTGTCGGAAGGTGGTCTGGTACATCATAGTATTGGGTACGGGGGATAAGGTAATGTTATGTTCTTAATTAAGCATTCTTTTCTCGTATTGATTTCAGAGACTTGGAAGTTCATCTTTTCGCCATCGCAGCCTCGTCCGCATTAGAGCAACGAGAATCCGATTGCCTGTTGAGATTTACAGTATGAGCAAGTATTGATAGCACTTACTCCACCACTGCTTGATGATAGCCAAGAGCGAAAAGGCGGGTTGATCTCGAAAATGTTAGCATTCTATGCGACCGACCTGCTTTATGCTTCGCTTTAGGCACGGTGAAGATAGGAACAAAACAGACTAGCCTGGGAGCCCTTTGTTCCGTTTCTGTTGCCTCAAACCTCATGAATTTGAGACCGATATACGTATATGTGATGCCACAGTAATATGAGTCCTCGAGATCAAGAAAGATGACACTAACAAAAAGCTACTGGGAGCTCGAGACTCAATCGGCCCCCTCAGGTGCCCATTGATCTCTAGATACCTTGATAGAGATGGATATATATCTAAAGTTGGCAATGCTTTGGATGCAGCAAACTTCGATAATGCCTGTCCAACGATGTAAGTGAAGGCTTGCCTTGATTGCTGTAAGCAGCTGATGTAGAATAGCAGTCTTTTACCAAGAATTGGTACTTATCACCTCGAACAGAGGATGATATCGTGAGAAAAGTGAACTTACTGCGACGATATTGATGCACAATACAAAGCCGACTTCGGGATTCTGTGCCAGTAGATAGATAGCCTTTCAAGGCTATTGTAATGGACAGTCGTTAAACCAGTCTCTCGTGTAAAAATTGCGTGGAATACAGTTGCTTCTGCTTAAACCCGCAGGACTACGCATCGGTTTCAGCAGTCTTAGGATTTGTGGGTTTCTATGGTATGATCGAATTCCTGATGTGGAAGCCGAATAAAAAGGTAAACGCCGTCTCCAAAGTATTTGGTGTCATCAATGCTTGGTCAATGCTGACGCTAATGCGATCCAAGGCTGCTCTTTCCCCAGGGTATGCAGGACGAAAATAGCAAATATGCGAGCCCAGTTACATAGAAAAGTCAGGACCATAGGGAGGCTTTCGTAGACGTTTCGTAACCAGTGCCGATTAGGAACTGAGCGCAAGACAGGCATCTACTGCCAAACCCACCCTGGATATCAAGTCGTCAGTAAGCTCCGCCTTGGTGCAGGTCATAAGAGGGTACTACACACCTGCCCTGCTTCTCACGTACAACATCATCTATGATGTCTTTGTCTAAATCCGGGAACATTCCGGTCAGAGTTCTGACGGAACGTATCAGCCCAGGCCAGATAAATATTGAGTAATACTCACTCTACAACATTGTTGTGCTCGACTCTGAGCAGTCTCTGGGCCTCGGCCGTTTCGGTGCTAGCTTGGCGTGCAGTCTGGTCTGCGCTGAGTCCAGCAGTTTGTCTCCTTCCAGCCTCGGATTTTCTAATTCCCTCATGAGATCGTCTTGTCTCGTTGCTGTCTCGAGGTGGCTGGAATACTGCTGGAGACAATCGAGGCGGGCTCGGCTGTGGCCCTAGCGGGAACGGGCTGGTAGCACCTGAATGTTGGGTAGGCGGTTCCTCTGAAAACATTCGTCCTAGGCTAGATAATGGCCGCTGAATAGTACGTAACAAACCACCCACGGCGGTATTTTCGCCATCAGAACCAACAGATTTGTCTATTACACGACGTGAGGACGTGGACCTTCGCGGTGTCGCATACTCCACTTCTACAGAGCTCTGAGGCACGATTTCCGGTTCACTCAATGCCGACTTGTCGGAGACACGTGGATGACGGGGCGATTGCGGCACATGCTCTTTATGCCGCTCTGTGATTGCTGAAACTGCTGCTTCGACGTTCTTTTCGAAATCTTCATCAGAGATAGTCAAGTTAGTTCGGTCGAGATTTTCAATGAATTGAATTGCACCCATCTGATATATCTCCACATCAGCCCAGTCCAGGGTTGAGAGGACTTTGATGAAAGGTGCGTACCAGCGAAGATAAATAGTAACCTGCTTCTCCGCCTAATTTGTCCTGGTCCCTGAATCGAAGGATATACTGAACATTTGAGACCAAGTGATCCGGGTTAGCTCGAAGTACAACATATATCAGCAGCGGCACAAATGAGTCTGCTGAAGTATCTGCCGATTGTGAATTTCGTAGAAGTCCTACGATATTAGCCCTGTCTATCGCTAAGTAGGCCTTCCTCACCGAAGATGACTTTGCAACAATTCAGAACACAGATGACTTTATCTCGAGGAGCTCGATAGGTCTTGATCTTTAGAAGCTCTAATACCAGATAAGCGCCAAATATGTCGTATGCGGAGGTAGTATGGTAGCATACCTTGCTGAGCAAGAACCAGAAATCTTCTTCCACTATCACCGACGGGCGCAATATCAAGATGTTCTTCTTGCACCCACCCGTATATACGCACTTTCTGCTCCAGTATCTCGTCACGCTCAATGTCCTCTTGATGCTGGCCTTTTCTCCCCGGCCCTAGGGTCTTCTCCATGTTTTTCCGTTTACCTTTAGACCCTGGAAGTGAAGTTGGCGGTGGAATAGCAGGTGAAAAGGTCTGAGAGTATAGTCTGTTCATAACAAGCTTCTCCATGCCTTCCTTGGCGTTGTCAAATTCGGCATCCGAGACTCCCCGCCAGATTTCGCACTGAGCCATTTTGTTTGCTATGAAAGCTAGAAAATCACTGATGATCTTTACTTGCTCATGAACCATCCACGGTTTCTTTCCAAATTCGACAAGAAACGAACGTAAGAACTTAGCAACCGGATCTGCAGTCCGGTGACGCAGCTGTTCGAGAAAGCGATGAAAGTCAAAAGGTAAATCTGGTTCAGAACCAGGCTCAGGTGGAAGTGGTTTATGCAGAGACACTGGGGACGGGATCACAAGTCCGTCTTCGGTGGCATAGCGTGCAGATTGTGGCAAGCTCGAACTTCGCAAAGAGTATGATTTAGCGGAGCTTCCAAGACTAGAGTTCTCCAGTGTTTGAGGCGAAGCACCGGTGGATTGAGGTGAGAACACAGTCTCTTCTGAAAAACTTTGCTCTACCGTTGGATTCACGGCATTTACGGGCTCAAGGCTTGATTTCCTGGGAGGAGGATGTATAGGACTTCCTAAAAACCCAGCTGCAAGTTCGAGTCTAGGTGACATGACTTCCTCCTCGTCAGGGCCATCTCCACCCTCATCAAATTGGTCCATAATGCTCTGTATCTCCGACGTCGAGCCTCCGTCTGCTTGCTCTTCAGCACTTTCTGTATCTTTGCTATCGAATTCCCCATCAGTTGATGTTCTTGAAGACGTAACGGGAATCTTGTAGTGCTCTTCCGCATCGGGTCGAAGAAGTAAGGAAGTAGATACATTGAAAGGTACACGAGCAATAGACACTGAGGGTCCTGAGGCTGTGGACACGGAATCGTTGTGGGATTCGTCTAGCAGAGACTGTACTACATCATACTTGGTAGGTTTAGAGGAGGCCGCTGCATCTTGAGTGCCTGAATTCAAGGAGGTATGGGATGCAGACAACGATAGCTCCTGTGCCTTTCTTTCTAGTTCCAACTCTTCTACTTGAAGTTCCCCAGCGCTTTCACCGTCATAACTTCCATGAGCATCTAGGATCTCTTGGGTCGATCCCGGAAGCTGCAGAGGAGTTTTCAAATTATGCTTGGGACGTCCCTTCTGGTCGCCATTGGACCTCAGATTCCCATCCTCATCATCGATGTGTTCTCCCGTAGTACTGGCTTCTCCATTCCCCACCATTGTTTCGACATGGTGCGTATCAAACATAGCGTCGCAACAGTAGAATTGGGTAGCCCTCCTTTAGAAGACATGAATCAGCATGCTTTTGGGTCTAGGTGTTGATCTAGGTATCATATGCAAAGCGATTAGCAGTACCGGAACAGCAATCTTCCATTTAGCACAATATAGGCCTTGTCCAAGCCTGTGCCTGAGCTAAGGGAAGATTTCATATGATCTTTTGGAAAATGAGTGTGAAGTCTCACTCTTACATAGGTCTTGGCATACGCTTGGCCCTGTTGGATCATAACGGAGCTAGCGGAGCTATCATAGGGCTGGCAAAAATTCACCTAGTTCACTGCTTTAGAAGGATAAGGATCATAAGGTCTTATCTACTATGTTTATCCGGTGGTATGTGTCGGTCAGTGCTGGATTGTCAGAGCTCTTCCTCCTTGACCATTTATTTCACTTCTTCGCCTGACCCTCCCTTCTTACTTTACGGTCAACACCGCGATCTTAAAGTATGTGTGGCATATTCTTCTCTTGTAGCCGTCAGAACAATCTTCCTCCCTCCAGTGGAGTCCTTGATTGCCTTAAACGGCGGGGTCCAGACGACCAGCAGGGTGTACAACTGAGGCTTGAAGTACCTAAATGTGCTGGTAGTACCTTGATGCATGTCTTCCATCTGACTCTCGTTTCTACCGTTCTATCGCTCCGAGGGCACGAAGTTGTGCGTCAGCCACTGGAAGACCCGTTTTCGGGTTCTCTTCTATGCTGGAACGGAGAAGTCTGGAAGATCGATGGCACAATCTTTGGCGGGAACGACGTGCAGCCAATCTTCAGTCTGCTTCTTGAAGCTACGAAGCATAATACCGTGGGACATGATGATAGATCGATTGCATATGCTGAGACTCTACAAGCCGTGATCAATATCATCACTTGTTTGTCTGGACCATATGCCTTTGTCTTCTATGATGCAAGACATCAACGCATCTTTTACGGGAGGGACATCCTAGGACGGCGGTCATTACTATACAAGAGTGCTGAAGATGGTAATTTGACAGTATCAAGCATCTGTGATGGGTCTGTCTCTGATGCTTGGAGTGAAGTGGAGGCTAATGGTATCTACATGCTTGATCTTACAATAGGCCGAACCGATAGTGAGAACGAGGATTATGTGCTCAAGCGTATACCATGGTCGAAAGAGGAAGACGGTTCGGGTTTATGCCCTTGCTTGGTTCGATGCGCTCGCACCTTTGCTCGATCATTATAATGACTGATTCCCAGAGATCACCATTCCCAGAACTGAACAAAGAAAGCTCCACCATACGACCACCGCCGCTGCAACTCGACTCACCAGCCGTAATCGAGCTTACACAAAAGCTGTTGCTGTCAATATCCCCTCGAGTAAAGCATGTCCCTGTCCTACCAGGAGCTACCGACAATTCAGCTCGAATCGCTATTCTATTCTCTGGTGGACTCGACTGCACCATGCTAGCACGTCTTGTCCACAATCTCCTTCCCGAAGAGTGTGAGGTTGATCTTCTCAACGTAGCGTTCGAGAATCCACGAGTCATCAAAGCAGCGGGAACCAATGCTTCTCAACTTGACTCTAGTGCGTCATCACCCTACTCCGTCTGTCCAGATCGTAAGACCGGTCTTTCTTCCCATGCCGAGCTTCTCCGCGTCTGTCCTGGCCGGACATGGCGTTTCGTTGGTATCGATATTCCCTACTCCGAAACACTAGCTCACCGCGCTCAAATAATTTCTCTGATCCATCCTCACAACACGGAGATGGACCTCTCAATAGCCTGCGCTCTTTACTTCGCTGCGCGTGGTCGTGGTATGGTCCGTAACAGCGTTACAGGTGCAATCGTACCTTATGTTACACCAGCCAGGGTGCTTCTCTCTGGTCTTGGCGCCGACGAGCTATTCGCAGGCTATACCCGCCATGCCATCGCTTTCAACCGGCGAGGGTATCAAGGTCTCCTGGCTGAGCTTGAGCTCGATTTCTTGCGGCTAGGGAAACGTAATCTAGGACGTGACGACCGAGTGATCTCACATTGGGGCAGGGAGGCGCGGTACCCGTATCTTGACGAGGATCTGGTGAGTTGGGCGCTGGAGCGGCGGGTGTGGGAGAAATGCGGGTTTGGGGAGACTGTAGTTAGTGAGACCGGGTTGGCGGGAGATGATGGTCCAGTACTGGAGCCAGGAAAGAAGATTCTGAGGCTGGTGGCATGGAAACTCGGAATGGAGAATGTGGCCATCGAAAAGAAAAGAGCAATCCAGTTCGGAGCCAGGACCGCGAAAATGGGGTTTGGTAGGGTAAAGGGCACCGATCGGCTTTCCTGATCACCCATGGAGAGCGGAATATCCAGCAGCACTCGTTTGGAAAAAGCTATATCAACCTTAACGCCGAGATATTAGCCGCGTTCCCGTCTTCCGCTACGTAAGGGGGTTTCCAGAGTGGGGCCGATTTTCCCGTGCTGGGATAGTGACCAAAGATATGATGGCAATGATGACCAGGGCCGGCGTATGCCAGCCCTACAGATACTGCTGAGTCGCGTTTCAACCTCATAACTTACATCTACCAGCTCTGCTCGCCATGTGTTTCTGAAGCCCTTTTTGGGTGAACGTAATCGGGTTATGGCAGTGCTTTGAGATGGTTGGCGTTGAGGATCGTGATGCTGACTTTGAAGTGGCTAAAGGCAAGTCTGAGCTACTTTTAACCTGGTTACGCGGAATACATGCGCAGGGTGGGGTTAAAGATATTCGGGAGAAAAAGGGTTGATTGGGATATGTAATTGTGGAAGAACTACAGCGAAAGGACATGTGGTTGGAATCGAGAAGTTATGAAAATATAGAGCCGTTCAAATTCGTGTGTCCGAGCCAGCGACTCCTCGTAAGAAACGTTCGAGGACTACAAAGCCACCTTAAAAAGGTATAGGGTAGCGACGTACGAGAGTGTTTCACCCATCAGTTAGAAGAATCATATTCGAGATTCATAGTACAATGAGGTTCAGCGTCCTAGAGCCAGATACTTCGCTACGTGTAAGTTTCTCACCAGTCTAGTGGCCGAGAGCAAATATAGGGTGATTTTTCAAAGGTATGGTGCGAATCCATGCAATGAGGCAATAGAGGACTCGAGTTCTTCTTTGAAGGGCGATGAGTAATAGTTGGGCTTGCTTTCAACACCTGGCGTAACCACTTGCCCGTTCCACTTTTTTTTGTGGCGGCTACAGTTGGAACTTTCAGGGAAAGAGCTGCTATTGTGGGTAAGAGGCTTCAGATTCCATACCGAGCACTTCGAGAAACGTCCGCAGCTAACCTGAACCATTTTAAGTACCACCGTGCAATCCGTTTGTTTCGAGATTGTGCATGAGTTCCATCTGTTCCTCCTGGCTTAATTGACGAATAGACTGGTGGTGAACGTAGGGAGCATGGAAGTATTGTAGATACTGATCGCCGATGAAACCCAAAGACTGTTCAGGGACCTGCTGTGCTGGCAGCGCCCAAGGTCGTAGATCTGGTACTGCCGTAGGGAATGCATTATACGCCAAGGTTTGGTCGAACGGCGTGGTGAAGGTGGGCAGTCGTAACTTGTCACTTCGACTAGTGTCAGATTTGTCGGAGTCAGTGAAGGTATCTTCTGAGCGTCCTGGTGAGGAGTATGACTGTGGCTGTGCCCTGTGGTCAAACTGAACCAGATAGCTCATGGAGGATGAACCGTCGCCATAGTAGTCGTTGTGGGTAGACGACGTGAAACCCGTCGTAGCTGAAGATTTAAAAGTCTGGTGGTGTCTGGGAGTAGCTTGTGTGTTCCCAGGCCACGATCTGGAAGAAGAGGACCCAGCCAGGCGAAATGTAACGTTTTCGCACTCGTACGCTTTGAGACATGCCGCACCTAAACGGTCATAGAGGGCGAGCGCCGATTGGACGCCAGGCCAGCGCTCTGCAGCCAAACGAATACCTTCTTGAGCCGTCCGTAAAAGCTTCTCTGTCTCCTTCTTTGAATGATCTTTACGGACTTCCGCATAGGAAACACTCCACAGAACAGTATTAAGCGCCATAAAAAGCGACTGGGTGAAGATCCACGTCAAGTCTACAGACTTCGTGGCGATCTGCTGCCTATGCATCCCGATATTGAAACTGGCCGCATCGAAGCAGATTTGCGCCGAAACAATGGATGGCTCTGAAATCTGTGGCGATGGTCGGTGTAGCATGACCATCATGACGTTGCATCGGCCCCGGAACCTTTGAAGCAAGTCAATTCCAAGAACGTCGTCCTGCCGAGAACTGGGAATCTAATGATTGTTTTCTCGTGAACTACAACCATGCTCATACCGCACAGCCTCACCAGAAAGACGGATAGAAAAACTTTACATACCAAGTCTCGTTCAGCCCGCTTCCTTCGTCGTCCTTGGGACTTGCTGAAAGCCAATCCTTCAGCTTCTGTTGCATTGTCACGAACCATGGGTCTTGATCATCCTTCGGCTCCAAGCGCTTTGTCAAGTAAAGCTTACGCCTCATCTCCGCTTGAAGTAGTCTCATTTTCATGAAGTGAATTGAGATACACTTTTTGTTAGAAGGTGTATTCTGCGCCAATACACCAGATGAGGTAATGAAACAATCATCTAAAGGCTCGTAAAGTTTTACGTCGATGTGGTCAAAGCTAGCGCCGAAAGCACTTGGCCTACCAAGACTATGAGCAAGACCCATCTCCATCGACGTGATAATCCAAAACAGACGTCGACGCATGTCGATCTCGAGCGCACTGAACGGTGGTCTTCCGGAGGCAAGTCCTATGGTAGCCTCTTCTGAAATCCCAAGCTCTTGGCATAATCTACTCGCTGAACCGACAATCCAGTATGAAGCAGTTCTTGTAGGAGTAACTTGAGAATACTGAGCAATTAGAGCGAAGCATTGCAGAGTACCAAGGTTCATAGGTTCCATAGCAAGCGCAAGATAAGGCAAAGCCGCGAGATAATAGCTATCCGCGAGACCCGCAAATTTAGTGTCCAATTTCTGCATACTAATAGCTATGACCATTCGCAAAGTAAAGTTCTTGTAAGCTTCCCGAGACCCGTGATACACATCCTCAACATCTTCCCGGAAAGAAGGCTCGTGAAGTGTCGGTAGTAGGTACTGGGCTATAACTTGTCAGCCGTCTTTTCTTATGGATTAACAAAGGAGTCTATACCTGTGTGATTGAAGATCTCAACGAGCTTCTCCGTCAATTCCCGTGTGGGGAGTTCAGGTGCGGCAACATTACTGATTAATGGATAGACCTTCGATGTAGGTTTTGAGCTCTCCTGTGTGAAGTAGTCTTTGATCTGCTGAGCTTTCATATCCGGTACTATCTCTCTGATTCGTTTGCTAGATGTGTTTTGCTTTGCCAGCTCCATGACCAGACGGGTTAAGGCAATTCCACTTGAAGGTCCCAGGAACCTGGATTCGTCATTTTCCTTAAACCTGACAAGGCCAGCACCACGCATGATGGCCTCGGCATCAGGAGCTGCTTTATCTTCAGAGGCTATCCGGGCAAGCTCTGTTTCGAGTTCTGTAATCTTATTCTGCAAATGTATGACATACGTCCTAGGCACCTTCTTGCCCTTGGTGATGTCGAAGTATTCGCACGTCGCATTGTGCTGCTCACATGGGACGCAACGAGGTAGGCCGGGATCACACCTGCTCTTCCGCTGCGAATCTTGAGCGATCGATCAGGCGACAAGCCCGATGTGAGCTGACAAGGGAAGTGCCTCACCTTCCTACACCTCGTACAAGCACTCAACGTGTGAGCCACTTTTAATTCCACGACCTCACGGCTTCCATGGCTGAATCTGTCTACCTCCTTCCCTCCGCTACCCTGTTTATCAGAGCTCAGACGAGTGATGGCGATCTGTGAAGTGTCCATGGAATATCATCCACCAAGAATGTCCGGTGGCCCAGACTGTTCAACTGCTTACACAGCTTCATCTTCCACGATCGCGTGCATGATCGAGGAAGAATCTTCGAATAGTATCTGTGTCCACAGAGCTCAAGACTGACGAGTATTCCATGCTGTCGGAAATTGGTTGGAGGCTTAGAGCTTCCCCTCGTTCCTCCAATCTTGGAAGTCGCTTGTCCTAGCGGAAGCGCCGCAACATTCGGAGCAGTAGAATATGTCAAAATAACTGGTACAGTAAGGTCGTTCGATTCCCGATGGTCCTTGACCACCACTTTCTTACAAATAACTCACAATACAATCGGAGAACCATATCGATGTTTGTGTACTTTACTGAGCTTGCGTACCGCGAAAATCTCTCGGTATTTGAGTGATTCAGCGATCCTGGTTGATTGCCAGTTATTTTGACAGACTTCCTGTTTTTCTCGGCAACACCAGCCGAGCTAGTGTGATTTACTTACTTCAGTCTACAGGTAATTCTTCAGTTCATCTCACTACAAGAATTGGTCTCACTTTCCGGGTTTGGCTTTGCGCTCAGTATTCGTAATATTATGTTCTCTCCTTCATGTACGTTGATGCGCTATCCGAAGAAAGAATCGGTTTTCGAATCATCTTCGTCCTTGTAAATATGACCACAGAAAGCAGGGTTAAGACGCCACTACTCCGGGTTAGTCGACCTGTATCTGTAAGTGATACCATGTATTAGCAAGCTTCAAGACGTTTCCATAACTCTCTATCATTACCAGGCATGCTCGAGGTGTCGAATGTCTAAAATCAGATGCGACGGCAAATTGCCTGCTTGTTCAGCGTGTGAGCGATCTGGCAGAAGTGGGCAATGCTCAAATGCGAATGATGAATTTGCCAAAGGAAAGGAAAGATGTTATGTTTCCTCCCTCGAAGCCCGAGTTGAGAAGCTAGAGAAGCAACTTTCTCAAGCAAGTGGTAGGAAATCGTCTGTGCCCACGCTCGATTTTCTGCCAACTCAGGCTGCAATATCACCAAAAATTCATCTTGACGGCCATGATCAAAGAGATCAAAGAAAGGAAGCTTCAGATGTTAATGACTTAGTGTCCGATTTTGGCTTTCTGTGAGTGATGGCCTGAGCGGAGTCTGAACTGTCCTTTACGAACCCTGATTTGCAGGTCGGTCAACGCTACTGCAAGGGATTTCCATGGATTCACTAATGAAATGTCCTTTGCCCGCCTGGTCCTCTCATCAGCTATAATTGAGAGAATGCCCAATTGCACCCACGATACCTTACCTGCTAGAAGTGCAGCTACTCCTCTCGTTCAACATTATCTAGAAAACATCTTTGTTCTGTACCCTTTCCTAAATGAAATAAAGATTTTCAGTTCTTTGGATGCTGTTTACCAGGACGGAGGTCGCTATGCGACTCCAATGGATGATTGGATTATAAGGCTGGTGCTTGCTAACGCATTTGCATCTCTCTCTCGCCGGCGAGGCGATACGCAGTATCGAAATGCTGTTCGTCATGCAGCGTTCGCACTTAAGCGAGCCGAATTGGTAGTCCAGCCAGGGTCAATGCAAGGAATCCAGGCGATACTTCTCCTCGCCCAATACGCAATGTTGGATCCACATCACTTTAACAGCTGGTATCTCATTGGCGCAGCCGCTCGCGCCATGGTAGATCTCGGGCTGCATCAAGATTCTCATATCAACCCACTAGCGAGAGGCCCAGACGTCAGTCTTCGAAGGCGGGTTTACCACTCGGTATATGCACTTGACAGGTTGGTGTCCACTTGGAAAGTCCTTTCCGTTCATCAATTTTCTAACATTACCTCAGATCTGTGAGTATGGTCTATCTTAGAGCTTTCTCGTTCACGGATGATTCCACAAATGTGGCTCCGCTAGATAATTATCCACCTCTATCCTCGACGCCAATGACTCCCGAAAAGCAACTGTTCCTTCATCAAACTGATGCAGCCGTGCATTTGACTCGACTTCGACGGTTGCAATCTTGCTCATATCAGGAGCTCTACCAGTCAAGTCCTCAAGTTCTAGAACAGGCCTGGCCAGTAATCTCTAAGGCTCTAAAATCGTTACACATGTGGGCTTTCAAGATGCCTAATACAATAAAGGAGCCGATCAGGAGACTCATCCACTCCGATCTGCTATACAGTAATATCTTGGTCCTCTCGCCCCCCGGTCTGAGAGGTCCGTTGCCTGAACACGGCAAGGCATTGATTTTCGACTGTGCTACTACATTTGCAGAACTTACGTCACGAGTCCATGAAGACCTGGCCGAATTCGCGTTTTGGACATTCCACGACCTGCAACGTGCCGCTTACGTGTCCTCAAGATTTCTGGATATTCTAGAAGAGGACCCTAATCCACTATCTAATGTCGTTGCACCACAAAGTCTTCAGGATGCTGAGCCAATAACAGCATTGCCCAATCTGCGCAGTGAAAGGCCCGAGCAAATGGTGAATAGGGCCATAAGTTGTCTGGACTCTCTGGATAAGACACTGGAGTCCTTTGGTACTAGATTTGGCGAGCTGGGCCCATGGGAAGTACACGCGGCAAGACGTAGCCAGATACTACCAAAACTACGAGAACATTAAACATGTCGGACCAGCTACGGTGATGGTATGAATCAAGCTTCTTGATCTGAAACTACTTCAAGACACATATGCCAAGACACACATGCTTGTGTGTCGGGCTGTTGCTTCCGACAGGATATTCCATGTTAAGTTGACCGAAATGCAGGATCTCTCATAGCGAAGGTGTCGTACTTTTACATTGGGAAAAACTCAATGTCTATGAGAATAAGGCTTTGACCAAGAGTGAAAGTCCCCACTATTCGTCGTATTAGTAGTCCATTTTCTGCCTTCATTGGTCATGAGACCAAGTTGCATTTGCTTAACGTCAACCAGAGAGCATCATGCGTATACCGTCCCCTGAGTTGTATCGTTTCCCCTGGGGTTTCCAAGGGAGATAACAGTAGTAAATGTCATCGGACCCACTCGTCTGTCAGCCCACTGTTTGGGGATTGGATAACAGCATGAACAGACGACATAAAGACTGTAGAAATCCATGTATCATATCATCATTAAAACAGTAATAGTATGACGATCGTGTATGAAACATGATTATTAATTTGACAAGTTTGTAACTACACCGTTAAATTTCTAGTTTAAACATTGATGCAAGCTACTCGTATCGCTATACACAACCTTCAGTTCTTGTGTAATGATTCTTTTTGTACAGACAGTATCGTTATATAAGCATTCATTCTGAAGTTTATTTAAACTTCATGGGCTGAAACACACTGTATTCAATATTTTTGCGGTCTGAAACAGAGCAGATACAGCTCGAGACTTAAGCGATCAATCAAACGAACATTCAAAAGATATATTCTAATCAACATTACAAGATTTCAACATCTAGTACAATATTTTTGTACTAAACTTGTTGTTCTTCTAAAAGCTGATACAAACAGGGGAATTATATTTTCCACGTACAAGAAGTGTACGAAAAGGAACCGTGCATTATGCTTGTAGCCTTGTACACCTTAGATTTAACACTCATACCCCGCTAAGGTAGCCATATTTAGGCGATAGGCGCCACCGCGCCTAGCATCTTTGGCGTTTGAAATCTCCGGCATATTACCAACTACGTGTTATGAAATCTACTGAATTCAGAGTCAGCAATCTTGTGCAGCATGACGAAAAGGAAGAAGCCTACCAATACTGTAGGCATCAGTGACGAGGACTATCGGGATGGACCTGTGCTCTGTCAATCTTCCAGTACTCCTTCAGCGACTATCGACAAGCCTTCAGCAACAACAAGCAAAGCTGAAACCTCTGAACCCACGACATCTGCACTGATAATATGTCGCAATAAGCATTGGAAATACATATCTTCCTATCATGGCCCTTGGCTTCAATTGCCCCCAGAAGTCTTAGAATCCCTTGCATACAGCAATTACGCCTCGCCGCGCCCTCGTCCAATCGACCCTGCGGTCTTCTTTGACCTGATCAAGGTCCGCCGTCTCGTTGAAGACGCGACCGATCTTGCTGTTCGAGCATCCAATGGGACAACATCATCGTCGTTGAGCAATTCGTTGAACGCAGGTAACGGCATACTTGGAGGAGGAGGTGCGGCTGCTTTAGGTTTAGGACTAGGCGGAGGAGGGGCCCGTACGAAGCTGAGCAGGGAAAGGAAGCATCGGATGAGAGAGCATGCGACTCAGAAGCTTTCCCATGCGTATTATCTGGACGAAATTGCTGCCAGTGTAGCGACCATGCAGTCAGCTTCATCTCTTGAAGAGGTTGCAAAGCTAGTCTTACAACGAAGTGCGAATGATAGTGACGCCAAATACGTTCATTTCTTTCATGAAAAAATCCCTTCCAGAATGCTGGCTCAGTGTACTATGTTGAAACCGCTAGATGAGGTAATTCAAGATCGACCGACAGAAAGTGCCCCTTTACGAACTAGGGCTATTACTCGGATTTTTAAGGACGACTTTGTAGGTGCGGCCCGAGATCTGACTGAAGCTCTTACCCTTTGTCGTCACTCTGCTCAACATAGTTCTGGTCAAGGGCAGATAGTGCTAGCAAATACCTTAGGCGCAGCGGAAAGGAGAAATGGCAACGCTCGAGATTGGAACGGGAAATTAGAAGAAGAAGAAGGCCATCCAAACAGTCTGGAGCCCCAATTATTATTTCATAGGGCCGGAGTCTATCTCACTCTAGCCTGCCAACATGTCCATGATGCCCTTGACGGACTTGAAGAAGTCGTGGACGCGCCTGAAAACCTCTCGCCGTCAGACGCCCTGGCAGACCCGGTGGAGAGCTCTGTAATCAATGAGGCCTACGGACGACGGCTAGAAGCACGTAAAACGGTCAAGGCCAATGCGAAAAGAGCACTGAGAGACTATTCCAGCTTTTTATCAAACTTTGAATACACCCCAGGACTACCGGCCGACGTTTCAGAAGAATACCTTCAAAAAGTTGGCGCCGCTACAAAAAGCTCCACCAAGCCTAGAGGCCACTATACAAACCGTTTACTTGACATGTCCGGTAATTCAAGTCTCAGCAATGGAGCCTTGTCAGATGGATTGATCTCCTACAAGCACAATGACAGCCATCACCGCAGCAGTAGTACATCTACCAATACAAACACATATTCATCGCTTCCACCACCAGAAGTGCATATTGTGTCCTCTCTCTTCTCTTCTTCTCCCCCAGCGAACCTACCACCATACCCGAGTGTATCCCAAGCGCTGATTCCGCGAAAACAGACGTCCCAGCAAATCAGCAAAGACGGGTTGGCCAACCAGCTCCTAGCCCACTCAGAACAGCACGAAGCAGTCACCTACCATCCTCTCCTTACTGACGCTCTCCACTCCTTACTCTTGTGTCACGCCCTGATCCAAACCTCCCCTAAAGAACATCTCCGCCACGCTAACATGGTCGCTCGTCTCGCCCGAGTGTGCGATGGCTACCCAATCTTCCTCGCCGCCCGCTCTCCAAGTCGAGCAGATTGGACCGAAGTCGTACGCCGCGCCTGCAACTGGACCGGACTACAGCAATCGTGGGAGACGTTGTGCGCCCCTGCTCCCTTGCCAGGTCATGTCTCAGTGCCCACGAAGGCCGAAAGCGAGGAAGAGGCAAAGGAACGGCATCGGCACGAAGCGATCATGGAGGCCTTGGCGGACGAACGTGTCCACGATGAAGCGAGTTTCCAAGCTGCCGTCTCTGCTCGAGAATGGCGAGCCGAGGAGCAAAGGAGGGAGGAACTAGGGCACACTGGCCAAACACCAAAACGGTGGGCGCAGGAGGACGGAAAGGAGTATCCGATCAGTACTGAGAGGGCGGAAGCCGTTGCCAGGTGGGTTATGGAGGCGCCGCTGACGCTGGAAGGGGCGGGGAAGGCGAAGAGAGGAGCAAGGAAAGGGAAAGGTAGAAATGGAGCCTTCAGCGCCGCTAGCAGTGTGCCAGATTTGAATACAAGACTCAGACACTTGGATGTGAATGGCAAGGAGAGCAACGAGGTGGTTGGTGAAACAGCGCTTGATGAATAAAATCAACAATCAGAATCCAAAACATTGGTTGTAGCCCTGCTCAGGAAGGCTTTTACTCTATGTAATCTTGAAGAGCATAACTGCAGTGCCACATATGCACAACCATTGGTATTGTTCGGGTTGAGCATTAAGGAAGCCTTCTAACAAACCTCAGTGAACAAGATAAGTACTTTCAGCGATAACAAGAATGCCCTCCTCCAGTTCAGTAGTATAGAGACATTCGGTTTTGAAAATGTCACGAAACGCCAGAATGAAATCACCAGTACCCTCCCAATTCTGACATAATCATACGTCGTTGATGAACGCTAGAAATTACAACCTTTTGATATTCCCTTATTTTTCCGCACTAATGAAAGGATCCTCCCTTTGATTAGTTCTGGTATCTTGGTCAATTATGGCTCTAGCGGAGTAGAACGTATGTTTTATTCGGTGTATATGCAGAAAGAAGGAGAATCCTGCAGTCAGTAACCCATGTACCGACCAAATCAGATCGACCAATGCTTCAATATGGTTAAGGCGGCTCATGAATTCAACTAAGACTGCTTTCTGTTCCAAGCTACGCATTCTTCAAATGTCACTAGGCTGCCGCCAAATATATCGAGAGCACTTCCTATTGTCAAATCAACCTTGCCATGGCTGAGCTCTTTGACCTTATCTAGATCTGCCAAATGCTTCCCACCACCAGCATAGGTCACCGGGATGGAGCACCATAGGGCGAGCTTTCCAACTAGTTCTTCATCAATACCTTGTTGTAAACCTTCGTTATCTGCGGCATGAATGAGAAATTCGGAGCAATATGATTCGAGAGCTTGCAGATTATCTACCGCGAAACATTAGTAATTTCTCAGGAGCAAGACTGGTATGACAATTACCCAAATTGATCTCATATTCCGTTAACGTTTGCCATTTGTTCATTGCTACAACCCAAGTACTGCCCTTCTTACGGCAGCTTAAATCTATAACGAGCTTGTTCCGATCCTGTCCCAATGCTGCGAGGAGGCTGATGAGACGGTCTTGAGAGAACTTTGCGTCTGGAAACAGATACGAAGTGACAATGACCTATCTCGAGCGATGTTGAGTCCAATACCGCAAAGCTGGCCGGTTTATTTCTACGGGACTTGGCGAACCTTTTCAGCGCCCTGCTGGATCCAGTGCATTGCATTGTTCTCGTCTATTCCTCCCCCAATGTGTAGGCCCTGTGGCCACGCATCGAGCGCTTCCTGGGCAGCTCCACGATTGCCCACACCTAGCATTATCACATGACCACCACTCACTCCATGCTCTTTATACAGTTGGGCGAAATGACCCGCGGGATAGATGGAGACATGGTTTGTTTCCAAATCAAGCGCCGACGAAGTCAACGTTCCGCCAATGATTTGTTTGACTTGGCCAGAGTGAAGGTCAATACAAGGGCGAAATTTGGTCATTTGGAAAGACTTCAAGCCATACCAAAATCCGTGACCAAGTTTAAGTACAAAAGCTTAATAAGATTGCTGAAAAACAAATTTAAATTAAAGAAGAAGAACTTTGAACTCATGGTTAGCATTATTCTATGCAGAAAGTTGAGCCGGGGCCGGAAAAAGAAAAACAAAGTTCCGGCCCTGGCTCGGCTTTCAAACCCCCCGCCAGCTGTAAGCTTGTAACGCCACACTGAGGTTGCTCTGAACGAGGTAGAGAAGATGCCCTTCTCCATGATTGAACCAGCGCAGACTTACATCGTGTAAGCTTCAGTGCGGATAAGGCTTTACAATTCTACAATCAGTATAATACAGAGCTTTGCCAAGAGCCGCCAAACAGGCTGCCCATTTTGTTTACCTTGTCACATCAACATTGCAATATGTCTTCTGATATTTATGACCACTTAAGCAGATTCAAGAGCAGCTCCAAATAGAACGCCAGCGAGCCGAAGACGCAGAGGGCCGCGCAGAGCAGGCAGAGGGCCGCGCAGAGCAGGCAGAGGGCCGCGCAGAGCAGGCAGAGGGCCGCGCAGAGCAGGCAGAGCGTCGCACTCAACCAACCACCCTTCACGGGTACCTTCGTGGATGTCACGATGGCCCTTTTCAGGCTTTCTCTGTTCAGAAGAACAAGTCACTGACCACAAAAGGGACATTGACAAACCCAGAGGGTAAAATATGCCCCACCTATCTACGACCGTGGACCGGTTTCGCAGAACAGCAACAAGGAGCATTCTATCAGCTGCCTTTGACAGGAGACGATTCATCCGGTAGTCCTCGAGTATTCGCATCTCTTCAGTACCTAGAAGAACTCGGACGCGACTGCGCACTACGCCAAATTGCCAGCGAGAAGGATTTAGAGAGCTTTAAACGTGTAACCCTAGAGAATCCTATCGCCTATATTATTCAATACCTGTACTCTCAACCCGAAAGCCGCGCGATATTCAACTTGAGCAGCGCCATTGGATTCGAAAATCATCCTAACACCTTGAGCGAGCAAGCAGATGAGGTCATTGAACGACTGGAAAGACCCCAGCCGTCTACGCCAATACGTTCGTCGAGTCCTTCTACAACCCTTCGTGCCGATCAGATCTGCGTCTATAGGACTATCAAGAAACGCCGGACTCCTCTATTGATCGCTGAATATAAAGCTCCTCATAAGCTTACTCTTCCATGTCTCCGCCTGGGACTACGCGAAATGAATTTAAAAGAGGAGGTTATCGATCGTTACCTTCAACCTGATCAAGTGGACGTTGATGCTGTTTTTCAGTATCACTCCGATCGACTGGCAGCGGCAGTGGTTACTCAGGTCTACTCGTATATGATAGAGAATGGACTTGAGTACAGCTATCTTACGACTGGCGAAGCTTTTGTTTTCCTACAGGTTCGCCCCAACGAGCCTGACACTGTGTATTACCATTGAGCAGACCCTACCGCGGAGGTTGCCGAAGCCGCTGAGCTAGCCGAAGATTACCTATCATGGACTGCCGTTGGCCAGGTCATTGCCTTCTATCTTATGGCTTTTCAGTCTAAGTCTTGCGGCCAGGTATAGCGAAAAGAAGCAATGATGAATCCTCGTCGTTGGGTGGTCGACGATGCTGCGATACTGCACGAGATCCCAGAAACAGTACGTCAACGGAAGCCTCCAGCGTCGGCGTTCGTTCCTCGCACATACCGTATCACTACAAGGTCTCCGATCATTACGCGCTCGAAAAGGGTTCCGAATATACATAGCTGTGACAGCGATCAGAACGAGGCACAAGATCCTGAGCACTCGTTAACAGACTCGGCCGAGGAAAACCATCCGACTAAACCCACTCGAAGAGAAGGCAAGTCGAGACAACTCCCACCTCGACGTGCTGCGCGGCGTAACCGCGGAGAGCCCTCGCATTATCGCGGTCACACGCGAGCATACTGTACACAACTATGTCTGCGAGGTCTAAAAGATAAAGGACTGCTGCACACTGGCTGCCCGAATCTGGCGCTGCATCAACAAACCGTGACGGCCCGTCACCATCGGCTAGATCAAGCGCACTTCTGCTCGTTGCTGCGCGAGCAATTGGAGAGGGATCTCGATAGTGGCTGCGAGCCACTAGGAAGACAGGGATCTCGAGGTGCACTATTCAAGGTTACTCTGTTAGCCTATGGCTACAGCATAGCCGCCAAAGGAACTGTCAGCGCCTTCATACAAGACCTGCAACACGAAGCTACGATCTACAGGCAACTAGAATCGCATCAAGGTAGAGTTATCCCAATTTGTCTAGGAGGCATCGACCTCGTTTACCCTTATTACTACGATTTCGGGGTCCGAATCGTGCATATGATGCTTCTCGGCTGGGGAGGTGACTGCTTGGAAGATATAGGTGAACACGAGCCAGTATGGTTAAATCGAATTCAGCGTTCCGTTGAGACTATCCACGAGGCAGGTGTTTGCATGGCGATCTTCGAACAGCGAACATGCTATGGAATGAAGGAACACGCACCGTCATGTTAATCGACTTTGAGCGTGCGGTATTATGGGACGATCCTCCGTCGTGTGCGAGTCCTCTCTGCCAAGTGTCTCCAAACAAAAGGAAAAGGCCTTTAGATCGAGAAGAGAAGCTATTGAGATGCTCCTTTCTCAGTTACCCATTAGCGCTGGAGATATCCATGATGCAGAAGACAATTCAACAGCACGAACAGATGCTTTTTAGTAACAGTGACGAGTCACTACCACTTGCGGAGAAGATGGCGAAGATCTCCTCTACCAATAACAAGCGACGTTCGATTAGCTGGCGGGGAGAAATTCAAATGGTCGACGTGTCTGTCATTGAACCAAACGTATGCGTATAAGCCACAGGGGATTGAGAGCCGCAGGAAATGAGAAATGCTAGGGGATGGAAAGCAATAAGGAACGGGAAGCTCCACGCCTTTTCTTGGCTTTCTAGCTGTCCTCTGACGTCTACAAATACGAACTACTCCTGACTAAATTCCTTCGGCCAATCAGAAGATTCTGGATGTCCTTACTCGGGAGGGAAACAATAGGGGTAGGATACAAGAAGTAATTTTTCAAGGCATCAAGAGTGGCCCTATGCTCCGATTAGATCATAGTGCCGGCACAATGGTGGCGGTCGTTCGGTTAGACCCTTAAATCAGAGACGTAGTATATCATGATCTGAATACCAACTCATCGTCTGATGCTTTGCTATCTCGATCGGTACATTTATCCCTGATTAAATCAAGGGCCTGCGATGCCGAAACGCGATCCTCCGGCAAGAACCTTGTCAACCCCTTGATCACCGGAAGGAGAACCTTCAAATCTGGTTCGCTGACATGTCCATCAAACTTCTGTTCCAGTGTCGACTTCGAGCGCTGCCCTTTCTCTCCCAGTTTGATATCTCCTCTTAACTGTTCCCATTTTGGCTGCCATTCTAGAGGTAACTCTCCCACAAAGTCGATCATCGATGCAACTAAAGTGTCGTTTCTAAACCATTGGAATGGCAATGCTCCGAACGTGAGATAATAAATCTATAGCAGACGTTAGTTGGCATCTCTCAAGGTGTAGTTGGCGGAAATCTCACTATTAAACCTGCACGCCACAAGTCCAGTCTGTAATCAAACCTGCTGGTAAAAATCGTTTCGGGAGCTTGCAGATCACTAGGTTGGCACGGTTGGGCAAGCCTTTGAGGCACGGCGTTCTGAAGAAATGCTTCTCCTAGATCGATAACCCGAATATCTTCATCGTCTTCATCTGGCCAACCAACCCATCCTACTGATTTGACCAGCTGATTAGGGATACCTTCTCCGAGGGGTTCGCCATCTAATCGAATTAAATCTTCCGATTCCGGGAGCCCAAGTATTTCGAAAAGCTTCTCTTCAGATGAATGAGATAGGCGACTGGACGCGAAGGCAAGGTTTCTAGCGCTAAGGTCTGCAAAAAATTAGCTCCAGGCATAGAAAGTTGCTTTGCCTGGGAGGTAAGAAGATTCTGGTCGACTTTACCTCCGTGTGCATAGCCGGCCGCATGTATAAATACAACAGCATGCAGCAATTGCCTCGATATTTTAAGAACAGTTTCCGTATCGAGCCGTTCCCCTTCTTCATGGTAGTCATTCACGATTATGTTGATAGTAGGGCCAAGCAGTTCGAATACGAGACACTGATGACATCCATTAGGACCTTGATGAAGGAAATCGTCGAGTAGTTGAACAATATATTCGGCGCATAGACTTCCTTTCGTGTGTTCTGCCAGTGCTCGTAAATTGTGGAGTTCCCGAGACTGGTTTGTCCTATCTGCTGTTATGATTTTTATTGACACCCATTGATCGAGCCTATAAGCTATCAGCACGCTTGAAAGCAAACCGTGAGCAATGCAGCGATATACTTGCTGTCTCTGGCAACCCAGACTGTTGAGAAGCCACCATGGCCCAGTTTGTGGTATATTTTGTACCGACCGTCTTTCAAAGTATCTCCAAGGATAACAGGATGAAATTCGCCCGGCCGATAGTTTATCACGTTCTTCTCCTTGTATAATAAGAGGTTCGATGTTCCGTAAAGCTTGTAGATTTTCGTGGTAGAGCTGAGCATGAAACTGAGCAAAGAGCGATGTTCGTTTGAGGTACAGAATGAGCAGTGACTTGTTAATTTAAAGGTAGAAAAAAACTGTTTCTTCTATAAGATGATGCAATAAAGTATTCAAAATGATCATCGTATCGCAATTGCACTATCACGAAAATCAAATGAACATGCAAATAGTTAAATGTAATGACAACAGCATCAATTATACGTGAAATTGTTAAATGATATGAATTATAATATATATTTATTCATGAAAGTGATTGTTACTTTTTTTAAGAATAATCTGATTCACTCAATGCTTCTGATTTCAAATAAAAGTTTTTTTTTTAATTCTTACTCGATTCAACACTCATTATGAGTCTATGCGAGATTCTATATACTGTAGCGAGCGCTGCGCTAGCACAGCGCTCTTTTCGCATCAAAAATCGCTTCTTTCTGCGCTTTATACTATAACTGTTTTCAATGCAAGAACTCTATGAGTCTGTTTCTTTTCTATTTTTTCTCTCTTTCATCTAATTCTTTGATGACATCACAGCTTGAAATTGATTCAGTATGCTCATTGAAAGTATCATTTGAATGATCATTGTCGCTGCGCTCATGATTTCTAAAAGCTTTCTCAAGTTCGTGATGTTCTCTTTTCATTACATTGCTTTTCATTCTACTTTTCATCTGAAACATGTTATTAGAATGTGCTTAATCAACATTTAATCTCTGTTGCACTTGTACATCATCGTAATAATATCAAGTATTCATCTCTCATGTAAAAATTGATTAAAATCAATTTTTCTTGTGCATAACTGCATTAATAATACACTGTGAAACTTTGCATGATTTTTGTGCAATTGCAGATGTCAATATGTCATCTTTGATGTCAAATATTGAAAAATGAGTTGCATTGAATCTCTTTTTTCAAACTACTCTTCATGTTTATCTGATCTATTTCTGTATGAGTGTTAATCTTGTCATCACTTCAATGCATTAATGCTCAGTCAATAATAAAGACAAATCATGTGTATTATCAATCATCTTGTTCATTACTTTATTTTCAAGTACTTCTACATGTTTTATTATTCAATATAACTTCAGCATGATTTCTTAAAATTAAATGCTTTCATGTGCAATCTGAATTCATTGCAGATGTGTCTGATCTTTTATTGATATCATAACTTTCACTGCTTTCAAAAAAGTCTGATTATCATTGTATACTTTGTATATCTTTTCATGATATTCTTGATTCTCTGTTGCTACATCTGCAAAATGTTTCATCTTCGCGATCAATTCTTTCAGTTCTTCATGATGAGTGATGATTAAAGTCGATTTCTTCAATCTTTTATTTAACTCTCAGTTAATTTTCATTGTAATCATCATAACATTCTTTCTACTATTGTTATCATTCAAGTAAACTCTTTGCTTCAATGTAAATATGTCAAAATGATGTTGATTTATTAACATTTTCTTGTTTGTGATTATTATTATTCTTGATGATTTTGATCAGAAAATCATCATGTAGAAATGACTTTACTTCATCTTTGTTTATTTAAGTATTTCTTTCATTCACTTTTGCTTCAGCTGCAAAAATGTTTTATGCAGCTTTGATTTTCAACTTTTTTTGAATATCAAGTTGTTGCAAATTCAACGCATTATCATTTCAATAACTTTATTTGATTTTTGAAAGTTCATATTCATTATTGACTTTTGTATCAGCTTTCATAAATGAATATTTATCAATGCTGTGTTTATTTCTATCTGTAAAGTCTCTGTTAATATCACATGATAAACGTTGATGATTTATCACAATGCTCTTTCTTGTACTGATTTCAGCTTAATGTTCAGATTTTTTCAATAATTCTTCACTCTTTGTAACATGTATCATATGATGATTTTATGACTAAGCAGAGAATGCATCATTGCGAAGTATATTTGCTTTTTCGTTATCATTAATGAGTCTTAAGTAAATTCAATGATTGTTTGCATGATTTTTTGTTTAATCACTAGTTTTGCTTCAACATGATGCATGTAAGTCACTCATTTCAACTTAAAGTTCAGTTGAACTTTCAAAACTCTGATATTTGATTTCAAGTTAATTTGATATTTCATTAACTTTACATCAACATTCATATTGAATCACTTAAAGATTCTTGTAAAGTAAATCAATTCATGCTTTGTCTTTAAAAACTTGATATCATGCATTTTTGATCACTGTTCGCATTTATCATAGATTTTGCTAAGAACTTTGCAATTACATTTCATGAACTTCTTGTATGTTAAAATATTGATGTCATTTATGAAATCTGTAAAGCTTGTTTTTAATCTGATATCATCACATGCTTTTAGTAAGTTTATGTTGTAAAACAGATATAATATTGATGATAGCAAAAAACAATCATAATGCACGCAAAATGAACTTTTGAAAAGAGCATTATAAACGAGAGAGAAAAGATCGAGTAGACAAATAAATGATGACAAATCGCATGAGCAGCAGTAATGCTGATTCAATGACGATTGCAAGCAGCGTCAACTTGTCACAAAGAGACAGTGACGTGAAATCTAAACACTTACACAATGACGAGATAAAAATTATCAGCATCATTGATCTACTAACACAGACATCAACGTTAAAGAAAGAAAAGAGCAAAGATCACTCATGAAAAGAAGTGATCTTAGAGCTGATTCAACGTCTTTGAAATGTCTCAGAAAGAAAGATCGAAAGTCAAGATGCATTCATCGTGAAAAATGTATAAAAGTTGAAGACATTCATTCAACTTCTTAATAAACAACTACAAACATAAAAAAACACGCGTTTTACATTCAAAACATCATCATGAGTCGATGTAACAAGAGAAGAAGCGACAATCAAGAAGCAGCAACTCAGAGATGATCTGTCATTGCTTCGCAAGAGACGTGAGATTCTAGTGAAAATAGTGAAGAGAAAAGAGATGAAAAAGATACAAAAGAGATTGATTGATCAGATCTTTCAAGAAATCGTAAGCGTGTTGACGACGCAACGAGATCTAATAGTGTTGCTTTGCAAGCTTGAAAGCGAAGACATTGCACTTCATGTGATGAGTTTGAAAGCTCAAGCAGTTCTAGAAAAGTCTCAGACATGAGTGAAGAAAATTGCAAGCTCAGCGCATGTAGTGTGTAGAAGCTTCGCGATATTAGCTCATGATGTACACATCATACTGAACATAAGCAATCAGAAGATGATCATCAAAAGATTGATAAAGAACAACACAAGACTTCATGAAGATCTAAAGATGTTAAGAATAGCTTGACTTAAGAAGATAGTTGAAAGTGAGAAGATTCACTCATCACTCATCGTAGAGATCACGATCGAAACGATGACAAATTGACTGCTAGACGTAGACATGCTGAACTCATATCAAGAATGCTCATGCGAATTGTTTGAAAAGAACTGTCGTATCACACAGTGCTATAAATGCTTTGATTTTGATCATATAGCTAGATTCTGCAAAAACGAAGAGCGCTGCTTCAAATGCGCAGACATAGACTGATCACGTCAAGTCGAGTCATCAAGATCGAATCAAGTTCTCGACTCGTCAAGATTCGATTCAAGTCAGAATTCTTGACATGAGTATTCAAGTCAAGTCAAGATGTTCAACTTAAGTATTCAAGTTGAATCAGAGAGTTGAAATCGAGTATCGACTTGAAATTCTCGACTCAACTCGTCAAGACATGAAGATAGATAGATAGATATTCTATTATGACTCTCTATTATGACTCTCTATTATGACTCTCTATTATGACTCTCTATCATGACTTTCTATCAAATAGTCTTCATGTTTTTCTATCATAGCTTTTCTTCATGACTTTTCTTTATGACTCTTCTTCATGACTCTTCTTCATAGCTCTCTATCATGTTTCTCTATCATAGCTTTTCTTTATGACTTCTCTTCATGACTTCTCTTCATGACTTCTCTTCATGACTTTTCTTCATGACTCTCTATCAAACAGTCTTCATAGTTTCTCATCATGACTTTCTATCATAGCTTTCTATCATAGTTCTCTATCAAAGCTCTTTATCAAACGATCTTCATGTTTCTCTTCATGTTTCTCTTCATGTTTTTCTTCATGTTTCTCTTTATGACTTTCTATCAAAAAGATAATGCAAAGGCGAAAAACCGGAAAAATTTCTATATTTAGCTCTCTTGACGTCATATTCGATTGCTTAATGAGTCAAGTCGAGTCAGCGAGTTTTGACTCGACTCGAGATCAATATTGAGTTGAATCATGAGATTCAACTCAAGTATTCGAGTTGAGTCAGAAGATTCAACTCGAGTACTCGAATCGAGTCAGAATGTAAATATGAAAACTCGACTTGACGATCAGTCTACGCAGACAAACATCACATTGAAGAATGCGTTGTGTCGATGAATAGAAGACGATGCGTGAACTGCAACGATAGTCATGAACTCTGAAAACGCTCATGTTTCAAGTGAAAACTACAGATAAAGCAATCAGAAGAAATCTTTTGAAACAGATAAATCAGATATTTTGAAGCATCGAAAGACAATTGCTCATTCTCTTCTTTCTTTTGAAACTTCTTGAGTTCAATGAATCTTGTGAGTTCAACGAACTCATCAAGTTCAATGAACATCTCAACGATGACAAGCAGTCAAGACATCAACAAGTCAACATAACAAGTGATGAAAGTCAAGAAGAGACGAGTCGATCGCTCTTCATGCATGATTAGCGACTCAGAAAACATGACGTCTGAACAGACACAGAAACATCAAATCAGAAAATGCAAAAAATTCTCAATGACTAAAAGCATACAAAAAGCTGTCTTTGCACAGAGTCAACAGCAGTTACAGATATCTCTATGACAAATTAAATCTTTCTGCGAATTCTACAGTACAATATCAGAAAATCATTAAAAATTCAGAAATCATTTCTGATAGACAGAAAATTTCGTAAATTCGACATAATAGTCATTCAGAAACAAGATTGCAACATTAACGTTTCACAGATGTTTAGCTCGACTCACAACTTCTTTCATCTAATAAAAAACTCATCATCTCAAGCAAGAACATGCATTTATGTCAACAAGTGTTTAAAACTCAATCAATGAGTGATGAAAATCATTGAATTGAACATCTGCTCAATCAAGCTACAAACTAGCAATTCGAAAGACGAGATACAGACACTACGACTCATAAACGTCTACAATTCATGCTCACTGTCTATCATCTTCACAGAAGAATCATCTACTATTTCTCGTCTGAACGAACTAATCAAAAATGACTGCAAACAGCTAATCATAGAAGATTTCAATTTGCATCACTCATACTGAAAAGACAGAAGATGCTTTACTCATCACACAGTGACTGATGCTCTACTAAACATCGTTACAAACGCAAGACTAAAGCTACTGCTTGAATCAGACACAATTACTAAAAAGACTCACAATCAGCTCACAACAATAGATTTAGCGTTTGACAATGAGAAAATACAGTTCATGATATACAAATGCAAGATGAGAACTGATCTGCATCAAGAATCTGATCATCTTTCGATTGTCACGAAGCTGTGTCTACGCACATTCTTCATGCAGCTCACGACTCGTTGATTATGAAAGAAAATAAACACAGAAGCACTAAACACTCATCTAAGAATACATCTTTTCATCGATTGTTTTCTCGATGACAAGACAGCGATAGATGACAGAGTAACTAAGATCACTCATGCATTACAAGAAGTCATCGAGAAGTTTACTTCTTGAGCAAAGTCATTGAATTGAGCACGAGACTTCTGAAATCAGATCTGCTTGAAAGTCGTGACAAAATCGCGATGACTACGAGTCATATGAAAAACGCAGAATACTCTAGAAGCATGAAACGACTATCTGAAATACAATGATCACAAAAACAAGATCATTAAAGAAGTAAAACGTTCACATTTTAAATCACAGATGCATGAGCTGAGCAATGAATCAAAATCGATTTAACGCTTCGCAAAATGAGTCAGAATTGAAAGTCAACTACTCAAGAAACTTTCACAGTTTTCGTCACTAAAAAGCAATGATTTCGATCACATAACAGATTTATTCGAAGAAAAAACAGAGATTCTACGAAAGAAGTTCTTTTCATCATCGTCTCAGACAGACATCAGCGACATTTCGAAGTCGTTTATATTGCTGACAATGTTATTCAATTCAGCTTTATCACAAGATGAGATGAGATAAATGATTCAACGAGTAAAAGTCAACAAAGCGTCAGACGCATTCGAAATTTCAAATAGAGCGCTTCAAGTGAGTTTAACAGAACTGACTTCGATATTAATCAATTTGTTCAACGCATGTGTAACTCACAAATATTACTCAAAGCAGTTCAAAAAAGCTCAGACAATAGTACTATGCAAATCAAAGAAGAGCGACTACATTGATTCAAAAATGTATTGACTCATTGCTCTGCTAGACATCATGAATAAGACATTGAAATCAATCATGATCAAAAGATTAAGTGACATTACTGAAACTCATCACATGCTTTCGAATGCTCAAATGAGAGCGAGATGCAAGTGATTCATGATCTCAGCGTTAAATCTACTAGTAGATCAAGTACACGCAGTATAAGACTGCAAAATCAGATACATGATCTTCATGCTTAGTTTAGACGTTGCTGAGACGTTTGATCATGTCTCGCACATCAGACTTCTGCACACTCTGAGAATGAGAAAAACATTAAACTACATAGTCAAATGAACTCACAGCTTTCTGAAAGACAGAGAGTCATCGCTGACGTTTGATAAACAAATCAGCGCGATGCAACGAGTAAATGCTGACATATCGCAAAAGTCTCTCATATCATCGATTCTCTTTTTATTCTTTAACGCAAGCTTAATTGAAAAATGCAAAGCTTTAGAAATCAAAATCGAAGTGCTTGACTTCATAAATGACATCAATATTCTGATCTATGACAAAATCACAGAATCAATCTGTGAAACATTAAGTCGAGCACACAACATCTGTGCAAAATGAGCTTGAACTCATGACGCTACGTTCGCTTCAGAGAAATATGAACTCACACACTTCACTCGCAAGTCAAAAAGATTCAACATGACAATCAGTCTACACATAGAAAACTTGATAATAAAGTCGAAATCAAACGTACGAATTCTCGAAGTTTAACTGAACATGAAACTACAATGAGATTCACATCTTCGCCAAATAGAAGCAGATCACATCATCAAGATGCTGATGCTTAGTTGACTTGAGATTTTCATCTGAGAAGCTACATTCGCAAAAGTAAGACAGATATACTCAGCGATGATAAGATCAGAAATGACGTTCAAAGTATCAATATGACATCAACGCAATAAAGAAGAAGAATTGTCGAGTATAAAATGAAGACTAGAAACTCTTCAGAATCAAGCGTTGCATCATGTGATCAACGTCTTCAAGAAAGTGAACATCAAAACGCTGAAAGTCGAAACATATACATTCTTGCTACATGTTCATCTGAACAAGCTACAGAATCAAGTCACACTACGCAGTCAAGTCAATGACAGAACACAGAAGACTCAACGAGCATGCAAGATCATACATGCTCATTTGATAAAAACTAATAAATTCATCTTTTGTTCTTCAATCTCAAAGAAAATGATGTTTCTGAATGTTTCAATTCGCAAGAGAGCAAAGATACAGTCTAGATGCAGACAACTCAATCTTTTAACGTTGATTCAAACAAGTGAACGTGCAATTGCACAGTTTCATAAAAGTCAATGAAGTCTTCGATGAAAAAACTACAAGAAATGCATTGCAGACATTAATGCATCTTTCGCTCAAAGATTTCATCTATTCAAGAAGTCAGTAAGAATGCGTGATGATCTTCAGAAGATCAAAAGCATTCTTGCAACTCACATCAGAATCAAACGCATAGAGCTGAATGTTTATCTGCACTCGAGAAATGTATCGAGCGCGAATAGCTCTCGATGCAACTGCGAATGAAGTCATCAGACAGTCAAGCATATTCTGATGAACTGTTTAAATTGAACGCATCTTTGATCAAATATGTTACAAGACATTGACTTCACGAACTATTGAATTATCATTTCAATCACGAAGAGTCTCAAGACAACAGCGAGAATGATGATGAAAATGAAGCTGCTGAAGCAGTTTAGAATGACAAGAACATTCATTCTTTAACGTGCAATCATCGCAAACAAATTTGATACAAAGTTTCAGTTTTATTGTCTCAACTGCGTGTAGCAATTGTATAAACAGCGAGCGATTTTATATTTCAGAGAATTTAGTTCACTCGACACACATAGCATAGATCTTTCTCATGAGTCAATCTAATCGATGTCATAAGAGTGTATGAATTATTATTATTATTATTATTGATGATAGCAAAGAGTTTTATGATATATTGACATTCATGCTGCATTTCATCATCATGTAATCATTGATTGTGATCATGATGCATTGATTTCTCAGAAAGTTCTTCACAAGTTTGAGAAGCAGTTTGAAAACTCTTCTTTTTTTCATATCATGCAAGAATCTGCTATGCATTACATTGTTGAACGCACTTTTCTCATTCAGACTCAGTAATGAGACTACTTTTTTTCTTGTATTACTTTATACAATGTGTATCTTTTTTATAATCAGTTGCAAAGTTGTATTTGTTAATTTGTGTTTGCAAGCTTTCATTTGAATGTTCAATATTAAGTTGCATGCTTCTATGATGTTTTGCAAATGTTTGAATATGATGAACTTCAATATTTTACTCAGCATATTGAATAACACAATTAATTTATATATCTTTGCATTAAAATAATTCTTCTTGTCTGACTTTTGCATCATTATTGTGATTATGCTCTTGAACTGAGTTGATTGTATTCTCTTCTGCAAACATCTTTCAAAAAAAGTGTATTTATTCTAACATATTATCAATGAGTTTGCACGTTATTCTATTTGTATATTTTGTATATCTTGAAGTTTTATTGAATGTCATTTTGTAGATAATTCTTTTGATCTTGTAATGCATCAGCAAGATGTCATTCTCAATCAAGAATGAGTATTTGAAGTTTTCTGTGTTCAGCATGAAAATCTCTGAAAATGATGAAAAGTGAGTCTGAAACATCATCTTTATCTTATTTTATGCTGTTGTAGTGATGTTGAAGCACTCTGACTTGATCAGAAAGAAAATTGTCATTTGAATCAATGTGTTTGCATTTCTTGCTCATTTTGCCGTTTTGAACAGTTCTCTTGAAAATTGTTCAACGTTCTGCATGATCTCTTGATATTCACTGCATTTCTGTTTTCTGATGATCTTGCTTTTCTTATCACATGCTTGAATGTATTCTGTTCAATCATTGATGATTTGATAACTTCTTCTCATTCATTGCACATAGATTGATCGCGTCAAGTCAAATCATCGAGATCGAGTCGAGTTCTTGACTCATCAAGACTCAATTCGAGTCAGAATTCTTGACTTGAGTATTCAAGTTGAATCGAGATGTTCGACTTAAGTATTTGAGTTGAGTCAGAGAATTGAAATCGAGTATCGACTCGAAATACTCGACTCGACTCGTCAAGACATGAAGATAAATAGATAGATATTCTATTATGATTCTCTATTATGACTTTCTATTATGACTTTCTATCAAATAGTCTTCATGTTTTTCTATCATAGCTTTTCTTCATGACTTCTCTTCATGACTCTCTATCAAACAGTCTTCATAGTTTCTCATCATGACTTTCTATCATAGCTCTCTATCATAGCTTTCTATCAAAGCTCTCTATCAAATGATCTTCATGTTTTTCTTCATGTTTCTCTTTATGTTTCTCTTCATGTTCTTCTTTATGACTTTTTATCAAAAAGATAATGCAAAAAGATAATGCAAAGGCGAAAAACCGGAAAAATTTCTATATTTAACTCTCTTGACATCATATTCGATTGCTTAATGAGTCAAGTCGAAATGTAGATATGAAAATTCGACTCAACGATTAGTCTAATTGCACACTCTTAATGATCTTCATACACTTCTTCATTCATTCTGCTTTGATTATTTCATGTAATCTCGCTCAAAGAGTGAAAATCTTGATGATTTTCTTCAATGCATTCAGCAGTTACTTAGTATACTCATTTATGCATTGACGCTTCATTTCATGATTCAACAGTGATTTCAACATTTGTTCTTTCAAAGTATTGATGAATTTCTCTTCATTCATTATCTTTCAGTTGTAACATGATTTTCGCGCTGACTTTTTGCAGACTTTGAAATCTATAATTGTCTGTATTGACAGATGATTTGAAAAGTTTTTCATTTCTTCGTCAATTTCACATCATATTAATTGATTTATAATGTTGTCTGTCATGAAAATCAGATTTATTGTCATTTGAGATCTCTGATAATCTCTCGTAATCATGTCTTAAGATAGCATCAGCAATGCATTAATATTTGTGATTATTTCAATTAAATCATTTGACAATAAATGTTGTCTTGACTCTTGAGTAGAATGATTCTTCTCATGTGAAATGATGCAGATTGAAGTCTTTTACAAGAATGCATTCTCTTAACATGTGTAACATCTTTTTGATGTCTGAAAGACTTTCTTTTTCATGAATGACTTCATGATCTCTGAGTGACAAATTGTATGCTTCGTGAATGTGTATAACTTTCTGAGTCATCTGTTAATGTTTGTAACATAATCATGTTTACATCTTTGAAGTATCATGTTGAGTGAAAATAAAAGAATTAATATTCTTTTTTATATTTAACTTTTCTCATTCATCATAGAAGAATTTATCTAGCACTGAGCTAAATTTAGCAGTGAGACAGTTTTATAAAGCTGAAAATTCACATTTCATTTTTTATTGCTTCAACGATTCATTTTAAATGAACTACATAGTTAATAAAATCTTTTTGAAACTCTTCTGATACATATGTTTCACTTTGATTAATCATTTGTAGATATTTCATTATTTCTTTGCTTCTGCTTTTACTTCAGCTGTTTGACTTATAACTTAACTATCAGCTGCTTCTGCTTCTGCTTCTGCTTCAGCTGTCTGATTTATAGCTTAACTATCAGCTGCTTCTTCTTCTTTTGTTTAAAACTTACTGTCATTGATGTTATCATTGATGAAGTGAAGAACTCAGAGTTTAAATGTAGTAAATCATTGATCTTTTTATTTCACAGCTTTGTTTGTTGAACTGAAATTATAACAATTCATTTTCAAGTAGAAGAAGATTTTAAATTAAAAAGTTCAGAATTTAAATGTAGTAGAAAATTAATCTTCTTTTATCATATTTTTGCTTGTTGATTCTTTCTTCTTTCATTAACAATCTTTTAATTTATGATTCTTGCATAGATTGATTGCATTGAGTTAAGTACTTAAGTTCAAGTCAAGTACTTGACTTGAAAAGTATCAAGTTAAGTTGAATTTTTTTGAAAAAAGTGTTAAGTTGAGTTGAGAAGTTGAATTCAAGAACTCAAATTAAATTGAAAAGCTTGATTCAATAACTTGATTCAAAAACTCAACTCAATTCAACAAGATATTAAATAAATGTAAATAGCTTAATTAAACAGTTTTCATCATGAAAACTTCATGATTTTCATCATGACTTTCTATCAAACACTCTTCAAGATAATGTAAAAAAATAATACATTATGATTCAATCTATGAATTCATAAGATTATGAATTATGATTAAAACTTAGAAAGTAAGATAAAGACTGTTCATTAGTTGAACAGCTTTATTATTTTCTTTTCACTTTCATTATTAACATTATTCTTTTTCTTCTCACTATTGATAATTTCATATTTATCATATTGTAGTTTCTTTTCATTCTTTTTTGCTTCATAACACATTTCTGCAAAGAATAATGAAGATAGAATCTGTTTTTACATAAACAAGAGAATTGACAGCAACATCTGATATTCAACATGACACTTCAAAGATGTAGATACAATTACGTTACAAACATTAACAGATGATGCACAAATGACTCAGAAAGTTATACACATTCATGAAGCATACAATTCATCACTCAGAGATCATAAGATCATTCATGAAAAAGAAAATCTTTCAAACATTGAAAAGACGTTGCACATATCAAAAGAAAGCATTCTTGTAGAAGATTTCAATCTGCATCACTTCACATGAGAAGAATCATTTTACTCAAAATAACATTTATTGTTGAATTAGTTAATTGAAATGATCACAAACATTGATGCATCGCTAGCATTATCTTGAGACACAATTATGAGAAATTATCAAGAATTTCAAATGACAATAAATTTAATCTTCACGACAGAAAGCATCATAAACAGATTGATATAATGTGAAATCAATGAAGAAATGAAAAACTTCTCAGATCATTTATTAATACAGACAGTAATAAATTTTAGAGTCTGCAAAAAGTCAGTGCAAAGATCATGTTGCAACTGAAAGACAATAAATGAAGAGAAATTCATCAATACTTTGAAAGAACAAATGTCAAAATCATTGTTGAATCAAAAGATGAGATGTCAATGCATAAATGAATACATGAAGTAATTGCTGAACGCATTAAGAAAGATCATCAAGATTTTCACTCTTTGAGCGAGATCACATGTAATGATCAAAGCAAAGTGAACGAAGAAATGTACAAAGATTGTCAAGAATATACAATGAATGAGAAAAAACTGTTGAATCATTGATGATTGAATAGAGTACATTCAAGCATGTGATAAGAAGAGCAAGATTATCAGAAAACAGAAATGCAATGAATATTAAGAGATCATGCAGAATGTTGAGCAATTCTCAAGAGAACTGTTTCAAATTATGAAATGAGCAAGAAATGCAATCGCAGATACACTCACTTAAGCGACAATTTTCTTACTGATAAAGTCAAAGTGCTCTGACATCATCACAACAATGCAAAATAAAGTGAAGATAATGTTTCAGACTCACTTTTCATCATCTTCAAAGATTCTTATGCTGAACATAATAAGCTTCAAGTACTTGCTCTTGATTGAAGATGATATTTCATTAATGCATCATGAAATTAAAAAAGTCATTTACAAAGCGACATCTGACAAGATGTTGAAACACACGAAATACATAAATAGAATAATGCGCAGACTCGTTGACAACATGTTAAAACAAATACACTCTTTTTTTAAAAAATGTTTATAGAAGAGAATACAGTTAACTCAGTTCAAGAATGCAATCATAATAGTGATGCAAAAGTCAGATAAGAAAAACTACTTTAATGCAAAAATATATAAATCAATTGTGCTACTTGATACATTGAGCAAAATACTAAAGTTCATCATATTTAAATGTTTGTGAAATGTTGTAAAAGTTTGCAACTCAATATTGAACATTCAGATGAAAGTTTGTAAGCACAGATTAATAAATACGACTTTGCAACTAATTATAAAAAAGATACATACTGTGTAAAGTGACATGAGAAGAAAAGTAGTCTCACTGCTGAGTTTGAATGAGAAGAATGTGTTTAACAATGTAATGCACAGCAAACTTTTACATGACATGAAAAAGAGAAAAGTTTCTAGACTGTTTTTTGAGTTTGTGAAGAACTTTCTGAAAGATCAACGCATCATGATCATAATTGATGATTACATGATGATGAAATGCAGCATGAACATTAATATATCACAAGACTCTTTGCTATCATCAATATTATATTTATTTTACAATGTGAACTTGTTAAAAGCATGTAATGACATCAAGCTGAGAACTAGCTTTACAGACTTCGTGAATGACATTAATATCTTGACATACAAAGAGTTTATAAAACGTAATTGCAAAGTTCTTAACAAGATTTATGATAAATGTGAACAGTGATCAAAAATGCATGACATCAAATTCTTGATGACAAAGCATGAGTTGATTCACTTTATAAAAACTTTTAAATGATTTAATATGAAAGTTAATGTAAAGTTGATGAAACATCAGATTAACTCAAAATCAAATATCAGAATCTTGAAAGTTCAATTGAACTTCAAGCTGAAAAGAGTAATTCACATGTGTCATGTCAAAGCAAAACTAGTGATTAAACAAAAGATCATGCAGACAATCATTGAGTTTACTTGAAACTCATCAATGATGATGAGTAAACAAATATACATCGTGATGACATGCTTTCTGCTTAGTCACGAAGTCATTATATGATATACATCATAGAGAGTGAAAGATCATCAAAAGAGTCTGAACATCAAACTGAGATCAGTGCAAGAAAAAGCATTGCAACAGATCATTGATGTTTATCATGTAATATCAACAAAGATTTTACAAATGAAAATAAACATGATGTTGATAAATATTCACTTATGAAAGTTGATACAAAGATCAATAATAAACATGAACTCTTGAAAATCAGATGAAGTTATCAAGATGACAATGCGTTGAATTTGTAATGACTTGATACTCAAAAAAGATCAAAAATCAAAGCTGTGTAAAATATCTTTACAGTTGAAGCAAAAGTAAATGAAAGAAACACTTGAGTAAACAAAGATGAATTGAAGTCATTTCTACATAGTGATTTTCTAATCAAAGTCATTGAAGATAACTATAGTTGCAAACAAGAAAATATCAATAAAACAACATAATCTTGACACATTCATGTTAAAGTAAAGAGTTTACTTGAATGATAGTGACAGCAAAGATGATGTTACAGCAATCATGATGAGAATGAACTGAGAGTTAAATAAAAGATTGAGAAGATCGACTTTAATCATCACTCATCATGATGAGCTGAAAGAATTAGTTGCAAGAACAAAACATTTTGCAGATGTAGTGACAGTGAATCATGAGTATCATGAAAAGATATATAAAATATACAGTGACAATCAGATCTTTCTGAAAGCAGTGAAAGTCATGATATCAACAAAAGATCAGACACGTCTGTGACAAGTTCAAACTGCACATGAGAACATTTAATTTTAAGAAGTCATGCTGAAGTTACATTAAGTGACAGAACATGCAGAAGTGTTTGAAAATGAAGCAGCAAACAAGATAATTGATGATGTACATATGTTATTTTTATCACTGATCAAGCATCAACGCATTGAGATGATAACACAACTGATGCTCATACAGAAATAAATCAAATAAACATGAAGAGTAGTCTGAAGAAAGAAATTCAACGCAGCTCATTTTCAATATTTGACATCAAAGATGATTCATCAGCATTAAACTGATCATGTTAAGTTGAGTACTTGAGTTTAAGTCGAGTATTCAACTCAAAAAGTATCAAGTTGAATTGAAATTTTTTTGAAAAAGTATCAAGTCAAATTGAGAAGTTGAACTTAAGCACTTGAGTTGAATTGAGAAGCTTGACTCAATAATTCAATTTGAAAACTCGACTTAACTCGACAAGATATTAAATAAATGTAAATAGCTTGATTGAACAGTCTTCATGATTCTCTTCATAACTTTCTATCATGTTTTCTCATCATGACTTTCTATCAAAGTCAAATGATCTTCATGTTTTTTCTTCATGTTTTTTCTTCATGTTTCTCTTCATGTTTCTCTTCATGTTTCTCTTCATGTTTCTCATCATGACTTTCTTTATGTTTCTCTTTATGTTTTTCTTCATGTTTTTCTTCATGACTCTCTATCAAATGATCTTCATGTTTCTCTTTATAACTTTCTATCAAATGATTTTCATGTTTCTCTTCATGACTCTCTATTAAAAGATAATGCAAAAAGATAATGCAAAAGTCAAAAATCGAAAAATTTTCTATATTTAACTTTCTTGACATCAAGCTTAAGTTCTTGATGAGTTGAGTTAAATTGACTCAATTTTCAGTTGAATTGAGTCACGTCAAGTTGAAAATATGAGCAATTTGACTTGAGTTGAGTTGAAAATGTGAGCAACTCGACTTGATCTTGATTCAAGTTCAAATTGTCAACTTGAAACTCAACTTAATGATCAGTTTAACTAAGACGCATTATCATGAATGCTTTTGTTCTTGTGCTTTTGTTCTACTTGATTTCTGACATTGTTTTTCATAATTACTTTATTTGTTTCATTCACTTCTTTTCAAACATTGAATTATCTTAGTTTGTGTAATTGTTTGAATATGATTACATGATTATTATTCTGTCACTTGTAGTGTTTTTTAATCTCATTAAATCAATTTTCATCATAATTTTAATTTGTGATAGACTTTGAATTTATGAATAAAGTGAATATTATTTGTTAAAGTCAGCATTGTTCTTTTAATAATGCATTTAAGTAATGTAACAATATCAATGAAATTTGAATAATTTAATAAAATATGAACTTGTAAAGAATTTGAAAAAGTAAAAAGTATAATATTAATAATAATAATAAATTCATACACTTTTGTGACATCAATTAGATTGACTCATAAAAGACTTTATGCTATTTGTATCAAGTGAACAAAATTCTCTGAGATAGAAAATCACTCGCAGTTTATACAATTGTTTCACACAGTTGAAACAATGAGTTTTGAGACTATGTATCAAATTTGTTCACGTTGATTGCATGTTAAAGAATGAGTATTTTAGTCACTTTAAATTGCTTCAAGAGCTTCATTTTCATCATCATTTTTGCTACTGCTTTAAGACTCTTCATGATGATGATGATTATTTAATAATTTAAGAAGTTAACATTTTGTAATATTCTTGATTGCAGATGTGATCAGTTCAAGCAATGCATGAGTACATACTTCGTCATCTGATGACTTCATTCATAATCACATTGCAAGCTATTCATGTTTAAAACATTTCTAAAGTGCAGATAAATGTTTAAATCTATGCGTTTAATTCTGATGTACATTGTAAGAATGCTTTTTGCTTTCTGAAAATCATCATGCATCTTTATCATCTTATTGCTCAGATGCAATCTTTGTGCTGAAGTTACATTAACATCTACAATACATTCTTTGTACTTTTCTCATCATTGATTTCATTGATCTTTGTGATACTGCGTTATTGCAATGCTATTACTTGTTGAAATCATTATGAAAAAGAAGATGCATCATCTGCATCTCAACTGTATCTTTGCATCTTCTTAAATGAAAATATTCAGAAGTACTATTTTCTTAATGATGAATGAGTAAGAAATGACGTGATTAACTTTCATCAAACAAATGCATATTAGTTTGCATATTTATCTAATCTCTTATGTTCAATTATTGATTCAACTGTGTAACATGATTTTGTTCTATAACATGTTCAAATGAACATGTAGTAAGCTTGTATATGTTTCTGTCTTTAAAGTTTTGATGCTTACTTTTTTGAACATTTTTGCTACATGATGCAGAGTCTGATTCTGAAGTGTTTCTAATCTGTGTTTTTTGCTCAACAGTTCATTTTTCTTGTCACACTAATGTCAGATTGATGCTTTAAATGCAATTTCTAATTTCACTACTGTTGAGTATACTTGTTTTGCTTTTGTAAAGATAGCTTTTCATGTAAAGACTTTAAAATGACTAAGTATCAGCATTCTTGTGATGTGATTTATTTATCAAAAATATGTTGTATACGTTGCATGCAACATATATAAAGCATGATTTCTATGCTGATTTTTCTCTTAGACTCAAGAGATTACTTAAAGAGTTTTCTTGCAACAAATTTACAGTTCAAAAGAAATGAGATCTTTCACTGTTTAAATTTCAACAGTTTACTTCTTAAGCATGAGTTGTAGATGTTTCATTTATGATATGCATGCATATTGCAATCAATTTCTTCTTTAATCACATTAACATATGTTACTGTTCTTTTGAATTATACAAATGATATCTTTGACTAAAAGTTGATTTTATCATCAAGATATTTAAAAGTCAGAACTCAGTAAAGAAATAAGATTCTTAAGATCAACAGTCATCATCATTGTATATCATGTTTTGCAAATGCTCACTTTGCTTGTAAAGCATGCAATTTATTTATTTCATGTTATTTGTAAAAATCTTTCTCATGCAAATTAATCATGTTTTGCAAAAATGTTCATATGCTACATTTTTAATCAGACAGCATAGTTCAATCATTTTTTATTAATTTGCTTGTGTCTTTTTTCTTTTAATGAAATTTTCTCATCAACATATCATTTACATATAAAATGTTTATATTTGAACATTTGTTAAATGATGTTAATAAGACTTTCAAGTTTACTTATGTTGAACTTAATGAAACTCATGAGTTGTTCATGTCATAGTAACAGATACACAGTCTTAACAAGATTTATACATAGTTAGCATGTAAATTTAAAAAATGTTTATGATTTAAGTTTTTTCTGCTAATCACTTTTAACAGATTAAACATGAAAGTGTTCTGTTTTAATTCTTGTCATTGCAATGACAAAATGCTGAATTAAATGATTTTCATAAGTGATTTTTCTTGTAATTTTGCATTTTATTTAATTTTCTCATTTGCATGTAAATTGCTTTGTAACAAAAAACAATCACAACGCACGCATCACAAATTTTGAAAAAGAGCACTATAAACAAGACAGAGTGAATCTAGAAAACGATTGAATGATGATGAATTGCATGAATTGCAGGAATGCTGATTCAAATATGATTGCAAGTGACGTTAATTCATCACAAGAAAACAGAGATGCAAGATTGAAATGCTTACGTAATGATGAAGAGAACATTGCTAACATTATTGATCTACAAATAAAGATATCAACATTAGAGAAAGAGAAGAGCAAAGATCATTCATGAAAAGAGATAGCATTGAAGCTGATTTAACGTTTTCAACTTGACTCAGAAGAAAAACATCACATGAATCAGAATGCATTTATCGCGAAGAATGTATAGAAATTGAAGACATCAGTTCAACTGCTTAACAAGCAGTTGCATACACAGAGAAGCATGCATCTTTTAACGAAAATCACGTCATGAGCGAACATGACAAGAGAAGAAATAGCGACGAAAGAGCAACGTTTCAAAGATGATTCATCATCGCTTCGCAAGAAATAAAAAGTCATGATTAAGATAATGAACAGAAAAGAAATAAAAGAGATACAGAAGAAGTTAATTGAACAAATTCTACAAAGAATTGCAGACGTGTTGACAGATCAAAGAAATCTAATCATGTCACTTCGCAAGCTGAATAGCAATGACATTTTTCTTCACGCAGTTAGCTCAGATGCTCAAGCAAATCTGAAAAAGACTCAGATATGAGCAAAAGAAATCACGAGTTCAACATGTGTAACACGTTGAATCTTTGCAGTGCTGACACATGAAGTACACACTACAATAGACATGAGCAATCAGAAAAAAATCATTGAAAGATTGATAAAAGATAACGCAAGACTTCATGAAGATCTGAAAGTTCTAAGAATAATCTGACTTAAGAAGATAGCAAAGAGTGAGAAGACTCATTCATTGTTCATTGTAAAGATCGCGATCAAAGTGATGACAAATTGATTAATGAATGTGAGCATGCTGAACTTGTATCAAGAATGTGCATGCAAGCTATTTGAAAAGAACTGTTGCATCACACAATGCTTCAAATGTCATAAATTTGATCACATGACTAAGTTTTGCAGAAAGAATCAACGCTGCGAAAAGTGTGCAGACAAGCATCACATCAAGAAGTGTGTAATGTCTTTGAACAGAAGATGTTACGTCAACTGCAATGAAAATCATGAACTCTGAAGATGCACATGTCTCAAGTGACAACAGCAGATGAAACAAGCGTTCGAAATTTATAGAAACAGATCGTTCAGCTATTCAAAAGCATCTAAATACAATCGCACATTCTTCTTGCTGTCTCTGAACTCTTTAGATTCAATGAACTTTTCAGATTCAACAAACTCTTTCGATTCAATAAACTTCTCAAGCTCAGCAACAATCATGTTGAAAACATGCAGTTGAATCACTGATAAATCAGCTTGACAGATAGTAAAAATCAAGAAAAGACGAGTCAATCTTTTCTCTTGTGTAAGTAATGACTCAGATGAGACAATGTCTGAGCAGATTCAGAAACGTTCAATCAGAAAGTGAGAAAGACTCTCAATGATTGAAAGCATACAAAGAATCTTCTCATCGCAAAGTCAACAACAGCTATGAATAACTCTATGATAAAACAATCTTTTCTACGAATTCTACAGTACAACATCAGAAAGTCATTAAGAATTCAAGAATCATTTTTAATTGACAGAAAAGTTCACGAATTTGACATAGTAGCTATACAGAAGCAAGATCGCAACAACAATGATTCATAATCATTTAGCTCAGCACACAACTTCTTTCATCTAGTGAAAAACTCATCATCTCAATCAAGAACATGCATATACATTAAAAAATGTTTAAGATTCGATCAATGAATAGTAGAAACAGCTGAGTCAGACATTTGCTCAATCAGAATATTAACTCGCAACGCAGATGACAAAACGCAGATGCTAAGACTTCTAAACGTCTACAATTCATGCTCACTGTTTACTACATTCACAGAGAGATTTTCAATCATTTCTTGTTTGAATGAACTACTCAAGAATGACTGTGAACAACTGATCATAAAAGATTTCAATCTACATCATTCTCATTGAGAAGAGCGAAAATGCTTCACTCATCATATGATGACTGATATTCTGCTAAACATCATTACAAATGCAAGACTGAAATTATTGCTGAAATCAAACACTATTACTCGCGAAGCTTACAATCAATTTACAACGATTGATCTAGTCTTTAGCAGCGAGAAAATACAGTTCATGACACATGAGTGCAAGATACGAATCAATCTGCATCAGAAATCGAATCATCTTTTGATCATTACAGAGCTATGTTTACAAACAATCTTCATGCAGTTCTTGATTCAATGACTTTGGGAAAAAAAATGAATACAGAAGCATTGAGTGCTTATCTGCAAATACATCTATCTTTGAAACGCTCTTTAGACGACAAGACTATGATGAATGACAGAGTGTGTAAGATTATCAGAGTGTTACAGAAGATCATTAAGAAATCTATCTTTTTGACAAAATCATCAAATTAAGCAAGAGACTTTTAAAATCAAAGTTGTTTCAAAGTAGTAATGAAATCAAGACGACTGCGAATTATATGAAAAACGCAAGACACATTAGAAGCATGAAATGAATATCTGAAGCACAACAATCATAAAAACAAGATCATTCAACAAATGAAATGCATACACTTCAGATCACAAATGCATAAGCTGAGCGAAGCATTCAAATCAATATGATGCTTTGCAAAATGAGCTAGAATCAAAAGTCAGCTATCTAAAAAGCTTTCTCAGTTTTCATCATTAAAGCGAAGTGACATCAATCATATGACAACGACGTTCGAGAAAAAATCGAGATACTGCAAGAAAAGTTCTTTCTCTCATCTTCTCAAGCGAATGTCAACGACATCGCAGAATCATTCATATCTCTGACAGTCTCATTCAATTCACGCATCATAGAAGATGAAGTGAAACAGACAATCAGACGAGTAAAAGCAGACAAAGCATCAGATGCTTCAAATATTTCAAACAGAGTGCTTCAAGTGAATCTTGCAGAATTGATCTCAGTATTGATGAGTTTATTCAACGCATGCATAATACATAAATATCATTCGAAGCAGTTCAAAAAGACTCAGACAATAGTACTACATAAATTGAAGAAAAGCGATTATATTGATTTGAAGACGTATCGATTCATTGCTCTGCTTGATATCATGAGCAAAGCTCTGAAGTCAATTATGATCAAAAGACTGAGTAATATAATCAAGATTCATTGCATGCTATCTAATGCTCAAATGAAGACAAGACGCAAGTGATTCGTGATCTCAACATTAGATTTACTGATAGATCAAGTTCACACAGTATGAGATTGCAAAATCAAATATGTAGCGTTCATGCTAAGTTTAAACGTTGTCGAAGCATTTGATCAAGTCTCACACATCAGACTTCTGCATATGCTGAAGATGAAAAGAACATCAAGCTACATAATTAAATGAACACGCAGCTTTCTAAAAGATCAAGAAACATCACTAATATTTGATGAATAAATGAGTAATATACGCGAGATAAACGCAGACACATCACAGAGATTTTTCATTTCATCGATTCTCTTTCTGTTCTTCAACGCAAGTTTAATTGAAAAATGTAAAGCACTGAAAATTAAAATTGAAGTGCTTGACTTCATAAATGATATTAACATTCTAGTCTATGACAGATTCACTGAAGAAATCTGCAAAACACTGAGCAAAGCACATGATGTTTGCGCGAAATGAGCTTGCACTCATGATGCAACGTTTGCATCAGAAAAGTATGAGCTTACACATTTCACTAGAAAATTGAAGAGATTTGACATGATGACTAGCATATAAATAGAAAGCTCAGTTATTAAATTGAAATCAGATGTACAAATTCTAAAGATACAACTGAACATGAAACTGTAATGAGACACGCATCTTCGACAAATAAAGATGAATCACATCACAAGAATGCTGACACTTAGTCATTTTGAAGTTTTCACATGAGAAGCTATCTTCACAAAAGCGAGACAAGTATACTCAACAATAATGAGATCAGAAATTGCATTCAAAGCATCAATCTGACATCAGCGTGACAAGAAAGATGAACTGTTGAGCAAAGAATGCAAATTAGAAACAATTCAGAATCAGACTTTGCATCACGTAGCAGAAGCATTCAAAAGAGTAAGCATTGAAACTTTAAAGACAGAAACATACACAAGCTCATTATATGTTCATTTGAACATGTTACAGAACAAGATCATGCTACACAATTGTATTGATGATCGAATGCAAAAGATCAAACAAGCATGCAAATTAATACATGTTCGTTTGACGAAAGTTATTCACGTCATTTCTCAATTACTCATCATCAAGAAAATGATACTTCTGAATGTCTTCATTCAAGAAGATGTGAAGATACAGTTGAGATGCAGATGATGCATTCTTTTCTTCACAATGATTTCAACAAGCGATAGCATCACAATAGCGCAGTATCACAAAGATCAATGAAATCAACAATGAGAAAAGTACAGAGAATGTGTCACAAATGTCAATGCATTCTCAGCACAAAGATTGCATCTGAGCAATAAAATGATAAAGATGTGTGATGATTTTCAGAAAGCAGAAAGCATTCTCATAATGCACATCAGAATTAAATTTATAGATTTGAATGCTTATCTGCACTTTAGAAATGTTTCAGACATAAATAGTTTGCAATGTGACTGCAAATAAAGTCATCAGATGACGAAGCATGTATTCATGCATTGCTTGAACTGATTGCATCTGCGACCAAGAATGTTACAAGATGCTGACTTCTTAAACTATTGAATAATCATCATCATCATGAAGAGTTTCAGAACAGTAACAAAGATGATGATGAAAATGAAGCTTTTGAAGCAATTTAAAGTGACTAGAACACTTATTCTTTAACATGCAATCAACGTAAACAAATTTGATACATAGTTTCAAAACTTACTGTTTTAACTGCGTGAAGCAATCATATAAACTGCGAGTGATTTTCTATTTCAGAGAGTTTTGTTCACTCGATACAAATAGCATAAAGTTCTTCATAAGTCGATCTAATCAATGTCATAAGAATGTATGAATTTATTATTATTATTATTATTATTATTATTGCTTTGTAACATGCACATTGAGATTATTAAAGTTTACATGATTGCAAAAACTCTGCATGTGATCAATGCATAGCACTTCATCATCATGCAACATCTTGATATCATTCAAACTTTTGATAATTTCTAAACTTTACTGTAGTTAAATAGTAAATTTGTAATCAACATCATGTACAAATGAGTTTCATTATTGATCAAGTATAATATTAAGTGAGATGAATTAATTTTCATGAAGAATTATTTTTAAATTAATAATAATAATAATAATAAATTCATACACTTTTGTGACATCAATTAAATCGACTCATGAGAAACTTTATGCTATTTGTATTGAGTGAACAAAACTCTTTGAGATAGAAAATCATTCACAGTCTATACAACTGCTTTACACAGTTGAAACAATGAGTTTTAAGACTATGTATCAAATTTGTTCGCGTTGATTGCACATTAAAGAACGAATGTTCTAGTCATTTTAAATTGCTTCAAGAGCTTCATTTTCATCATTATCTTCACTACTGCTTTGAGACTCTTCATGATGATGATGATTATTTAATAGTTTAAGAAGTCAGCATCTTGTAACATTCTTGATCGCAAATGCAATCAGTTTGAGCAATGCATGAATACATGCTTCGTCATCTGATAACTTTATTTGCAGTTACATTGCAAGCTATTCATGTCTGAAATGTTTTTAAAGTGCAGATAAGTATTCAGATCTATGCGTTCAATTCTGATGTGCATTGCAAGAATGCTTTCTGCTTTTCGAAAATCATCATGCATCTTTATCATCTTATTGCTCAGATGCAATCTTTATGCTGAGATTGCATTGATGTTTGCAACGCGTTCTTTGTACTTTTCTCATCATTAATTTCATTGATCTTTGTGATACTGTGCTATTATGATGCTATTGCTTGTTGAAATAATTATGAAGAAGAAAGTGCATTGTTTGCATTTCAATTGTATCTTCGCATCTTCTTGAATGAAAACATTCAGAAGTACTATTTTCTTGATGATGAGTAAGTAAGAAATGACGTAATTAACTTTCGTCAAATGAGTGTGTATTAATTTGCATGCTTGTTTGATCTTTTGCATTCAATTATCGATTTATCAAAAATATGTTGTATACATTGCATGCAACATACATAAAGCATGATTTCTATGCTGATTTTTCTTTTAGACTCAAGAGATTACTCAGAGAGTTTTCTTGTAACAGATTCACAGTTCAAGAAAAATGAAATCTCTTATTGTTTAAATTTTGACAGTTTACTTCTTAAACATGAGTTGCAAATGTTTCATCTGTGATACGCATGTATATCACAGTCGATTTCTTCTTTAATCACATTGACATGCATTACTGTTTTCTTGAGTTATACAGATGATGTTTTCAACTAGAGATTGACTTTATCATCAAGACATTCAAGAGTCAAAACTCAATGAAAAGATGAGATTCTTAAGATCAACAGTCATCATCATTGTATATCATGTCTTGCAGATGCTCACTTCGCTTGTAAAGCATGCAACTCATCTGTTTTGCATTATTTATAAAGATCTTTCTCATGCAAATTGATCATATTTTGCAAAAATGTTCATATGTTACACTTTTAATCAGACAGCATAATTCAATCATTCTCTATTAAATCACTTGTATTTCTCTTTTTTTAATGAAGTTTTCTCGTCAATGTATCATTTACATATAGAATATCTGTGTTTGAACATCTGTTAAACGATATTAATGAGATTCTCAAGTTTGCTCATGTCAAACTTAATGAGACTTGTGAGTTGTTTATGTCATAATAACAGACATGCAGTCTTAACAAGATTTATACATAGTTAGTATGTAAATTTAAAGAATGTTCATGATTCAAGTTCTTTCTGTTAATCATTCTTAACAGATCAAACATACAAGTGTTCTGTTTCAGTTTTTGTTATCACGATGACAAAATGCTGAATCAAATGATTTTCATAAGCAATTTCTCTTGTAGTTCTGCATTTTATTTAACTTTCTCGTTTGCATGCAGATTGCTTTGTAACATGCACATTGAGATTATTGAAGTGTGCATAATTGCAAAAACTTTGCATGCAATCAACATACAGCACTTCATCATCATGCAACGTTTCAATATCATTCAAATCTATTGAAAATATGTTGTATACATTGTATGCAACATACATAAAGCATGATTTCTATGCTGATTTTTCTCTTAAGCTCAAGAAGTTACTCAAAGAGTTTTCTTGTGACAAATTCACAGTTCAAAAGAAATGAGATCTTTCATTGCTCAAATTTTGATAGTTTACTTCTTAAGCATAAATTGCAAACATTTCATTTGTGATATGCATGCATATTGCAGTCGATTTCTTCTTTAATTACATTGACATATGTTACTGTTCTTTCAAGCTATACAAATGATGTTTTCTAGAAATTGATTTTATCATCAAGACATTCAAGAGTCAAAGCTCAGTGAAAAAATGAGATTCTTAAGATCAACAGTCATCATCATTGTATATCATGCTTTGCAGATGCTCACTTCACTTGTAAAGTGTGCAACTCATCTGTTTTGCATTATCTGTAAAGATTTCTCTCATGCAAATTAATCATGTTTTGCAAAAATGTTCATATGTTACACTTTTAATCAAACAGCGTAGTTTGATCATTCTTTATTAATTTGCTTGTAGTTCTCTTTTCTTAATGAAGTCTTCTCATCAACATATCATTTATGTATAGAATGTCTGTATCTGAATATCTGTTAAATAATATTAATGAGATTCTCAAGTTTGCTTATGTTGAACTTAATGAAACTCATGAATTACTTATATCATAGTAACAGACATGCAGTCTTAACAAGATTTATACATAGTTAGCATGTAAATTTAAAGAATGTTCATGATTCAAGTTCTTTCTGCTAATCATTTTCAACAGATCAAATGCAAGAATGTTCTGTCTCAATTCTTGTTATCATAATAACAAGATGTTGAATTGAATGATTTTTATAAGTAATTTTTCTTGTAGTTCTGCATTTTATTTGACTTTTTCATCTGCATGCAAATTGCTTTGTAACATGCACATTAAGATTATTGAAGTTTGTGCAATTATGAAAACTCTGCATGTGATTAATGCACAGCACTTCATTATCACATACTAACATCTCAATGTTATTCAAACTTTTAATAATTTTTAGACTTTACTGTAGTTAAACAGTAGATTTGTAATCAGCATCATGTACAGATGAGTTTCATTACTGATCATTATTTTTAAATTATTAAACAAAGTGAAAAGTATTTATTAAAGTCAACATTGTTCTTTTGATGATGCATTTGAATAATGCAATAATATTAATAAAATTTAAGTAGTTTAATAAAATATAAATAAAACATAAATAAATAGAAAATTTTGAAAAGTAAGAGAAAAACTTATCAAGTAAAATAAATTTGATTTTGAATGCAATAAGAAAAAAAAAATTAATTATTAGAATTAATACTTATTTAATATTTAAAACAATTTATTTTTTACTTTTTCATTTTCATTTTTCAAACTGTTTCTTGAAAGATTGACAACGAGATTTATCTGTACATGATGTCAACTACAAATCTTTTGATTCTATTCTGTGTTTGAATAGAAGTCAAAAGAGTCAAGAGATTTCAATTCAATGCAGTTTGAATGATGTTAAAATGTTACGTGATCAGAAAAGTTATCATGCAAAGTTTTCACTCACATGATAACACTTCTTCTAACACTCACAATCAATCTACGAAGAAGACTAATGACATGTCAATGTCAGTAAAAGATGAAAAGATATTACTAGTGAAAAAGACAACTCAAATGAAGAGTTTGCAAGTTATGATTAGAAGTGATTGAAGACTTTACAACTCATTGACTGCGTTGATATCAAAACATCTTCATCACATCGACAATATCATTAAGTAATTGATGAAAAGATATCAGATAGAATAATCATTTCAAGTATTAAAAGATATGATTACAGTGCTTGAAGAAGTAGTGACTTGTCAATCACGCTGATATATTGAAAGAGCTTGAACTCATCTTCTTTACTTGACATTAAGTCATTCATCTATTCACATGAAAAATCGAGAGCTCAAGAGAATGATCAAAACACATTCTCTTTCATTAATCAAAGTCAAACATTGAATGATTGCAATTACACATTTATACTAACAATTCATTCAACGTCTACATGACATAAGTCAAATCAAAAGAAGAAAAGAATTACTCAATACAATCACACTTTATCTCTTTATTATGTGCATCTCTTTTTCATCACATATTTCTCTGCTCAATGAATGATAATCATTGAGTAAAAGAACACAGCTTTACATATGTTATAATCATGAGCATCATGAGTGCAAAGAAAATATCTTTCATTTTTGAATCAAGAATTAAATTGAAACATCATTGTATAAAATATCATCAATGAAGAGCAAAGCAAAGATGATGCATCATAATCAAACAGCACAGATACTTTCATTAAGAGTTTACTTAAGCATCACACGCTGAATAAAAGCTATAAATTCATTACTTGATAACACAGTGTCAATCTCATTGTTTCAACTGCATGAAGCAATCATATAAATGATGAGTGATTTTCTTTCTCAAAGATTTTTGTTCACTTGATATAAATAGCATAAAGTTTCTCATGAGTTGAGTTTAAATCAATGTCACAAGAATGTATGAATTACAATCACAATCACTGTTTCTTGAAAATCAATGATGAAACTCATCTGTATATAATGTTAACTATGAATTTACTGTTTAGCTATAATAAAGTTTAAAGATTATTAAAAGTTTGAATGATATCAAGATGCTGCATAATAATGAAGCGTTGTGTATGCAAAGTTTTCGCGATCGCGCAGACTTTAATAATCTCAATGCACATGTTATAAAAGCAATTTGCATGCAGATGAGAAAGTTAAATAAAACATAAAACTATAAGAAAAATTGCTTATGAAAATCATTCAATTCAACATCTTATTATTGCAATGATAAAAATTGAGACAGAACATTCTTGCATTTGATCTGTTAAAAATGATTAGCAGAAAGAACTTAAATCATGAACATTCTTTAAATTTACATGTTAACTACATATAAATTTTGTTAAGACTGCATGTCTATTACTATGACATAAATAACTCATGAATCTCATTAAGTTCAACATAAGCAAATTCAAAAATCTTGTTAATATTGTTTAATAAATATTTAAACATAAACATTTTATACATAAATGATGTATTAATGAGAAAACTTTGTTAAAAGAAAAGAGACACAAGCGAGTTAATAAAGAATGATTGAACTACGTTGTTTGATTAGAAGTGTAGCATATGAACATCTTTGCAAAACATGATCATTTTGCATGAGAAAAATCTTTACAAATAACATGAATTAAATGAGTTGCACATTTTACAAGTGAAGTGAGTGTTTGCAAGATGTGATATACAATGATGATGATTGTCAATTTTAAGAATTTTATTTCTTCACTGAGCTTTGACTCTTAAATATCTTGATGATAAAATCAATCTTTAGTTGAAAACATCATTTGTATAACTCAAGAGAACAGTAATATATATTAATGTGATTAAAGAAGAAATTGATTGTGATACACATGTGTATTGCTGACAAAATGTTTGCATTTCATGCTTAAGAAGTAAACTGTTGAAATTTGAGTAATGAAAGATTTTACTTATCTTGAACTGTGAATTTGCTGCAAGAAACTACTTCTCGCTAAGAGAAAAATCAGCATAGAAATCATGTCTTATATATATTGCATGCAACGTATGCAACATATTTTTAATAAATTGTCGTGCAAAGTTTTCACTCACACGACAACATTTAGATTAATCACGTCAAGTTGAGTATTTAAGTTTGAATCAAGTACTTAACTTGAAAAGTGTTGAATTGAATTGAAATTTTTTGAAAAAATGTTGAGTCGAATTGAAAAGTTGAACTCAAGCACTTATTGAAAAGCTTGACTTAATAACTCAATTTGAAAACTCGACTTGACTCAACAAAATATTAAATAAATGTAAATAGCTTGATTGAACAGTCTTCATAATTCTCTTCATGACTTTCTATCATGTTTTCTCATCATGACTTTCTATCAAAGTCAAACAATCTTTATGTTTTCTCTTCATGTGATGTCAAGTCATTCATTTATCTATGTGAAAAATCAAGAGTTCAAGAGAATGATCAGAATACATTCTTTTTCATTGATCAAAGTCAAACATTAAATGATTACAATTGCACATTTATACTAACAATTCATTCAACATCTACGTGACATAAGTCAAATTAAAAGAAGAAAAGAGTTATTTAATACAATCACACTTTATCTTCTCATCATATGCATCTCTCTTTCATTACATATTTCTCTACTCAATGAATGATAATCATTGAATAAAAGAACACAGCTTTATGTACATTATAATCATGAGCATCATGAATGCAAAGAAAACATCTTACATCTTTGAATTAAGAATTAAATTAAAACATCATTGTATAAAATATCATCAATGAAGAGCAGAGCAAAAATAATGTGTCATAATCAAACAGCACAGATACTTTCATCAATAGTTTACTTGAGCATCACACGCTGAATAAAAGCTATAAATTCATTACTGATAATATAGTGTCAATCTTATTGTTTCGATAATGTGAAGTTATCATGTAGTCAATGAGCAATTTTCTTTCTCAGAGAGTTTTGTTCATTTGATATACATAACATAGTTTCTCTCATAAGTTGAATTTAAATTAATGTCACAAAAGTGTATGAATTACAATTACAATTAACTGTTTCTTGAATAACACTTCAAGAAATAACAAAAAAAAAATTTTTTTAATTTTTTACTTGATTCAACACTTATTATGAATCTATGCAAGATTTTATATACTGTAGCGAGCGTTGTGCTAATGCAGCGCTCTTTTCGCATCAAAAATTGCTTCTTTTTGCGCTTTATACTATAACTGTTCTCAATGCAAGAACTCTATGAGTCTGTTTCTTCTTTATTTCTTCTCTCTTTCATCTGATTCTTTGATGATGTCACAGCTTGAAATTGATTCAATATGCTCATTGAGAGTATCATTTGAATGATCATCATCGCTGCGCTCATGATTTCTAAAAGCTTTCTTAAGTTCATGATGTTCTCTTTTCATTGCATTGCTTTTCATTCTACTTTTCATCTGAAACATGTTAATAGAATGTGCTTAATCAATATTTGATCTCTGTTGCACTCGTACGTTGTTATAATAATATTAAGTACTTGTCTTTCATGTAGAAATTGATTAAAGTCAATTTTTCTCATGTGTAGCTTATCAATAATGCACTGTGAAACTTTGCATGATTCTTGTGCAGTTACAGATGTTAATGTATCATCTCTGATGTCAGATATTGAAAATGAGCTGCGTTGAATCTCTCTTTTCAGATTACTCTTCATGTTTATTTGATCTATTTTTGTATGAGCATCAGTCTTGTCATCACTTCAGTGTGCTGATGCTCAGTCAGCAATAAAGACAAATCATATGCATTATTAATCATTTTGTTCATCACTTTATTTTCAAGTACTTCTGCATGTCTTGTCACTTAATGTAACTTCAACATGACTTCTTAAGATTAAATGCTCTCATGTGCAATCTGAACTTGTTGCAGACGTGTCTGATCTTTTGTTGATATCATAACTTTCACTGTTTTCAGAGAAGTCTGACTATCACTGTATACTTTGTATATCTTTTCATGACACTCTCGATTTTTTGTCACTACATCTGCAAGATGTTTTGTTCTTACAACAATAATATATTTAAATTTCAGAAAAATATTTAAAAAATTAATTCTTGAATTTTAATATTTTTATAAACATTATACATATGATGATCAAGTTTACTAAATGAATAAATGAAATTTATAAGAATGATATGACAATGTGATATTTTAAGCAAACACAGAATGAGTATATATTATGATAAAGTTAATTATTAAGAAGCTTTCAATAACTTGAGAGAATTAATTGACTATAAAGAGTTTGTCAAGCATTGTCAAATCAAGCACAGCATAACTCATGATATATTAAGTTGAAGATATGACGTAGTTTAAATAATGTTTTAACAGAGTCATAGAATTTCAGAGCTAACTCAGATCTGATTTTCAATTTAATCTTTGACTTTAGTCTTTGATTTAATCTTTATAAATCAATTCATCATGATAATTGTTTTCTCTTCTAAGTGAGTTCATTCTCAATCTCAATAATTAATGTCTTTGTTTACTTTGATAAACAATGACGTGCATTCATTAATTTGCTCTAGAAGCTCTTGATAAAAATCTTCAAATCTCTGTGAGAAAATAAGAAAAAGAGAAACTTTTGATTGAATAATGATTCATCTTCAATTATAATGTGTATAAATGACATTGTAAATAGTATATGTAATGTGTAGTTGATGTAAATGACAGCAATGATGACGTGTAAATAACACATAAACATTGTTTATCTTTTAAGTAAATAATGTTGTTGAGACAATAAAGCATAAACAAGAGTGAATAAGAAATATTATTCATTTACATCAATCTCTTTTGACAATAAAACATCATTGACATGATGCTTGCACTTCATTCTGATCATCAAGAACAAATGATGAGTGTCATTGATGTGATGTCAATGAGTAAGCGAGAAACGAGTATTGTTATCTTGCAGAAAAATTTAATCAAGACAAAGAATATACATGAGAAATTGAACAAGCTGCAAGTACTTTATGAGCTCAATAAACATAAAAACAACAAGCTGATGCTCTGAAAAGAGATGAGAAGATTGATAAAGATGATAGAAAAGCTGACGCGTCAACGCGTCGCTGCATCAACTGTCAATTGACACATGAAGAATCAGCTGAAGAGATTGAAAAAGATAATGAGCAGACTTAAAAAGAAGTTCGCAAAGAAGAAGAAATGCGTTAACAACTGAGCAAAGAAAGTGAATGAAAAGTCAACAATGTTGTTTGAAAGTCATTTTATTTTCAACGCTGACATTGCATCATCAGTGCAAAATCATTACAAGAAATTCAAGATTAAAATCTTTATTAAAGAGAAAGAGAAGATCAAGAGAATCATGATAACAACAACAAAGAACATAGTGAAGTGAGCGAGAAAGATTGACGTTGACGAGACGTTATGAACACGCAAGAACATAAAAACTATGAAAAGATGATCAAATTTACTGATATTTCAAGTCAAGACAAAAGACAGCAAGAGAATACTGAAGAAAAACGATTTTTGAATCAAAGAAATTTCATTGAACACAAGTCTGTACAAAGTTAGTTTTGAAGTAGTGATACATGAAATTAAAGTCAAAGAAATGTTTAAAGACATAGAGAAGAAGAAGATGAAAACACTCATCAAGATCAACAAAAATATACATTCAAAAATGATGATTGAGAAAGTTGAGTAACTCATAAAGAATAGTGAACAGAAGAAATAAATCTCACTGATAATACATGTAATCAACGCTGAAATGATAAACAAGCTAATTGATGAGAAAGTATATCATGAAATCGATATAAAAATTACGCAGTTCTATGATTTGAATTGTAAAACACATCAATGTTTAAAGTATCAAGACTACAATCATAAGACATATGAATGCAAAAATAAGCAAAGATGCGTTTACTGCATGCTAAATCATCGCTCAAAACACTGTTCTCATAAACAGACTTAAAACATGTAAAAATGTGAAACATGTTGAAATATATACAAAGTCTTTAATTCTCAATGTCATAAACGACAGATCAAAAAAGAGAGAATAAAGAGAGTCACAAAACACAGATCTTTATATCATGTTGTACAAGAGCAGAAAGAACTCAAAGTGATAATGTTAAAAACATTCATAACGACATTTATCAGTCTGAAATCACTGATAAACAATGATTTGAAAAGAAAATAAAGATGCTCAATAAATGAAAGTCATTTGCTCAGCATGATCATTACATTTGAAAACACTATATTGAATCATTTAGTCAAGAAGTCAAAAATAAATGAGTTGAAGTTAACATTAATCACATCAATTTCAGTATCATCTTCTTTTGAAAATCTTACAAGTGAAGCAAGCACATTGCAGATGCTCAAAAGAACATTAAACAATTTTGAATGTGAACTTTAATGTTTCAGCAAAAGAAGCTTTGAATACTATAGTATAATGTTCACAAGTTCAAAGAAAAAATGATGATAGCATTACTACATGAGAAAAAGATAAAAAATTATGACATTTTGATTCTTCAAGAACTCTGATGATTTAATGAGAATTTCAAAGCATACTGTTCAGTAACTGTTGACTTCATGCTGAAGAATAATGAGAATAAAATCTGTTTCTACATAAACAAAAGAATTGACAGCAACATCTGATATTTAACATGACACTTCAAAGATGTAAACATGATTATGTTATAAACATTAATAAATGATACACAGATGATTCAGAAAGCTATACACATTCACGAAGCATACAATTTGTCACTTAAAGATCACAAAGTCATTCATGAAAAAGAAAGTCTTTCAGACATCAAAAAGATGCTACATATGTTGAGAGAATGCATTCTTGTAGAAAACTTTAATTTGCATCATTTCACATAAAAAAGATCATTTTACTTAAAACAGCATTTATTGTCAAATGATTTAATTGAAATGATCACAAATGTTAATGCATCATTGATGCTATTTTAAGACATGATTATGAAAGATTATCAAAGATCTCAAACAATAATAAATTTGATCTTCACAACAAATGACATTATGAATTGATTAATATGATGTGAAATTAACAAAGAAATGAAAAACTTTTCAAATCATTTATTGATACAGACAATTATAGATTTTCGAGTCTGCAAAAAGTCAGCATGAAAATCGCGTTGCAACTGAAAGACAATGAATGAAGAGAAATTTATCAATATTTTAAAAGAACAAATGTCAAAATCATTGTTGAATCATGAGACAAGACATCAATGCATAGATGAATACATTAAGTAACTGCTGAATGCATTGAAGAAAATCATTGAGATTTTTACTTTCTGAGTGAGATCACATGAAATGATCAAAGCAGAATGAATGAAGAAGTGTATGAAGATCATCAAAAGCATGCAATAAATAAAAAAAGTTGTTAAATCATTGATGATTGAACAGAGTACATTCAAGCATGTGATAAGAAGAGCATAATTATCAGAAAACAGAAACGCAGTGAATATTAAAAAATCATGCAGAACGTTGAATAATTCTCAAGAAAACTGTTTAAAACTGTGAAATGAGCAAGAAATGCAGTCACAAACACATTGACTTAAGCGACAATTCTCTCTCTAATCAAGTCAAAGTGCTTTAACATTGCTATGATAATGCAGAATAAAATAAAGATGATGTTTCAAACTCACTTTTCATCATTTTCAGAGATTTTCATGCTGAACACAGAAGACTTCAAGTATTTGCTCTCAATTGAGAATGATGCTTCATTAATGCATCATGAGATTAAAAGAGTTATCTACAAGATGATGTTTAACAAAAATTCAAAAATTCAAAATACACAAAATACATAAATAAAATAATGCACAAACTTGTTGACAACACATCAGAATAAATATGCTTTCTTTTTGAAAAATGTCTGCAGAAGAGAATACAGTCAACTCAGTTCAAGAATGCAATCACAATAGTGATGTAAAAGTCAGACAAGAAGAATTACTTTAATGTAAAAATATATAAATCAATTGTGTTATTCAACATGCTGAGTAAAATATTGAAGTTCATCATATTTGAATGTTTGCAAAATGTTGTAAAAGCGTGCAATTTAATATTGAATATTCAGATGAAAGCTTATAAACACAAATCAATAGATATAACTTTGCAACTGATTATAGAAAAGATATACATTGTATAAAGTAATATAAGAAGAAGAATAGTTTCATTACTAAGTCTGAATAAAAAGAGTGCATTTAACAATGTAATGCATAACAGACTCTTGCATAACATGAAAAAAAGAAGAGTTTTCAGACTGCTTCTCAAATTTGTGAAGAACTTTCTGAGAAATTGATGCATCATGATCACAATTGATGATTACATGATGATGAAATGCAGCATGAACATTAACATATCACAAAACTTTTTGCTATCATCAATATTATATTTGTTTTATAACATGAACTTGTTAAAAGCATATGATGACATCAAATTAAGAATAAGTTTCACAAATTTCATAAATAATGTTAATATCTTAATATACAAAAAGTTTATAAAGTGTAACTGCAGAGTTCTTAACAAGATCTATGATAGATGCAAACAATGATCAAAAACGTATGACATCAAGTTTTCAAAGACAAAGCATGAGTTGATTCACTTTACGAGAATTTCTAAGTGATTTAATATGAATGTTAATGTAAAGTTAATAAAACATCAAATTGACTTAAAATCAAATATCAGAGTTTTGAGAGTTCAATTGAACTTCAAGCTAAGATGAGTAATTTACATGCATCATGTTGAAGTAAAACTAATGATTAAACAAAAGATCATATAAATAATTATTGAGTTTACTTGAAATTCATCAATAATGATGAAAAAGCAAATATACTTCGTGATGATGTGCTCTTTGCTTAGTCACAAAGTCATCATATGATACATGTCACAAAGAGTAAAGAATCATTGAAAAGATTTGAACATTAAGCTGAGATCAGTACAAGAAAAAGCATTGCAACAAATCATTGACATTTATCATGCAACATCAACAGAGACTCTACAGATAGAAATAAACACAGCATCAATAAATATTCATTTATGAAAGCTGATATAAAAGTTGATAATGAACATAAACTTTCAAAAATCAGATGAAGTTATTGAAATAATAATGCATTGAATTTGCAACAACTTGATATTCAAAAAAAGTCAAAAATCAAAGCTGTGCAAAACATTTTTGCAGCTGAAGCAAAAGTGAATGAAAGAAACACTTGAATAAATGAAGATAAAGTGAAATTATCTTTACATGATAACTTTCTGATCAGAATCATTGAGAATAGTCATAGTTGCAAATAAGAAAATGTCAATAAATCAACATCATCTCAACACATTTGCATCAAAGCAAAGAGTTTACTTAAATGATAACAACAGTAAAGAGAATGTTATGATGACTGCAATGAAATTTAACTGAAAGTTAAATAAAAGATTGAAAGAATTGACTTTAATCATCACTCATCATGAAGAACTGAAAGAATTGATCGCAAAGATGATACATTTCACAAATGTAATGACAGAGAATCAAGAGTGTCATGAAAAGATATATAAAGTATACAATGATAATCAGACTTCTTTGAAAACAGTGAAAGCTATGATATCAACAAAAGATCAAACACGTCTGCAACAAGTTCAAATTATACATGAAAGCATTTAATCTTAAGAAATCATGTTGAAGTTACATTGAATGATGAGACATACAAAAGTACTTGAAAATGAAGAGATAAATAAAATGACTGATGATGCACATGATTTGTCTTTATTGTTTACTGAGCATTAATGCATTAAAGTAATGATAAAACTGATGCTCATACAGAAATAAATCAAACAAACATGAAAAGTAGTCTGAAAAGAGAAATTCAACGCAGCTCATTTTCAATATTTAACATCAAAGATGACACATTGACATCTGCAACTGCACAAGAATCATGCAAAGTCTTACAATGCATTATTGATGCAATTATGCATAAGAAAAATTAACTTCAATTAATTTTTATATGAAAGATGAGTATTTAATGTCACTATGATGATGTGCAAGTGTGACGAAGATTGAATGTTGATCAAGCACATTTTATTAACATGTTTCAGATGAAAAGTAGAATGAAAAGCAATGCAATGAGAAAAGAACATCACGAACTTGAGAAAGCTCTTAGAAATTATAAGTGCAGCAATGATGATCATTTGAATGATACTTTCAATGAGCATACTGAATCAATTTCAAGCTGTGACATTATTAAAAAATCAAATGAAAAAGAGAAAAAATAAAGAAGAAATAAACTCATAAAGTTCTTGCATTGAAAACAGTTATAATATAAAGTGCAGAAAGAAGTGATTTTTGATGTGAAAAGAACGCTGCGCTAACGCAGCGCTCGCTACAGTATATAGAATTTCACATAAATTCAGAATGAGTGTTGAATTGAGTAAGAATTAAAAAAAAAAGTGAATAATAATTGTTGATTTGTTTATCACTTTTTCAGTTTCTTTCAACTTTTCATTTTCTTCAACTTCATTTTTCTTCAATCATGATTATACTTTTATCATTATGTGATTACTTTTAACAAACTTTGAGTATATCTGTATAGTAAGAGTAAGAAATTTAGATCATGAATCATGAATGTGCAATAATGCTTAAAGAAAGTCATAAGATGATGAAGTTAACTGATGCTTGAATCAAGATTATTATGAAAGTAAGTGATGTCACAACTTAAGATTTCATGATTATTATTGTGATTAATAATATCATAAGTTTGCTCAAAAAACATCAATCAAATATGATGATCATCATGTTACTGATGTTAAATCACTCATGATGATGCAAACATCATTAAATTCTGATTGAAAGTTCATTGCTTTTATTATTCAAACTTTTGAGTACATCTCAATTATCAAAGAGAAAAATCGAAAGATAATAAGAAAAGAAATGATTATTAATGCTTCGTTAATGATTTTGTTGAACTCACAAACTTCGCGAAATTGAAGAATGATGATGAGATTCACTTATTTCACTTCTTGATGTCATTATTGATGCTTTTCAGCTATCAATTGTGAGAATAAATAAAAGAAGCATTGCTGATCTTGAAATTTTAAATAGAATGATTTGTATAAAGTGTGCTTGAGTTCTACACATCAAGAATAAAGCATCATGATGTGATGTCATGTTTCAAAGAAAGACAATGTACAAGAAGTGTGCTCATTATGCAAGTAATGAAAGTTTTTGTATCACAGTGAGTATATTTATCTGATACATCTGCTAAACACTCATGATTTAATGTTTAAATTTTCAACATTTGCATTTCAACTGTTAATAAATTCTTTCATTTGCAGAATATTCATGATAGTATGATTAAGAATGAAGAAAAGAATGTTGCTCTGAAAACATTCACTGTTCATCAGAAAATTCTTTACAAGAAGTTGATAACAACAACTTGTGTAAAGAATCATCTTGAAAAAGTTCATAAACTTAAGCTTTTAAAGATTCAAAAGCTCATTCTCAAAGAAATGATGATTATCAATGATATTATTAGAGAAATTCTAAATGTAAAGCGCTTTGTAATACATTCAATCTTAATTATATATTGTTTTGTCAACATTTCTAATTGTTTTGATATATTTTAGCATAATTTGTCATCTTTCAAATCTCTGTCTTCACATCTCAATGTAAATTTAACAATGAAAGAGAAGAAGAAATTTGCAATCTTGCTTCATGTAAGAAATGTTTGATGAAGTGATGATTGCATGATGTTTATTGTGTCGTGATGATTACACTTTCTTGTCGAGTGCATTTGAATGTTTTGGCGCTTTTTTCTTCTGTCTGTTGATTTACATATGTGATCGTTTCATTAAAGAATGAAACTATCATAATACAATGATTCTTCTTTTCTAATAATGAGTTTGTGCTTGAAAGTAAGTGATTATGCTTTTCGCTCATGTTTCAATCTCATTTCAAAAGCTTCTATAAGCTTCAAGACATTTTTCATATCTTTGCTTAATATTCATTGATTATATTCAATGAAATATTCTTTTCATTGTATCTTATAATATAAAATTCTCTTTCTTTTTCACTTTTATAGAATCTTTTCTATCTTTCATTCTTGCTTATCATCAATAAGCTTGAATACAAGATAATTAAGTATAAAATCATCATTTAGTCTACAACTATATGACTTTAAAAAAGATACATGAAAGACAGAATGAACTCTATAAATGATTAAAAGATTAAGATGATACATCTGCTTATTTATGAATTTTTGTATATGAAAGAACTTTATCATTTTATTTAATAACTTTTTGCTCAACTTTTTCTGCTTCAAGTTTTTTGCTGATAGCATGATTAAATCATCAACATTAAAGAACTTAAACTTATGTTTTCAATTATAGTACTTTGTCTGAACATTAATCGCGTTTTATCATTATTATGTCAACGTGTTTTGCACATCTTGCAGCATTTCAACGCGTTCTTTTGCTGCTGACATTTCTTCTTTCATAACATTGTTCTTGATGTGTATGTCAAAGATTGACTTGTAATCATACATGATTTTAAAAAGATTACAGCTCAACGAAGAGTACTTCGTCTGATGATACATGAACTCAACTATGAGTAAAAGCGTAGCTCAATTGTCTTACTTTTCTGAACAATATATTCATAAATAATGTTTCAGCATTTGATTCTGTTGTTCTGTTTGATCATCTGTTTACGAATGAAAGATAATGTTTAATCGTCGTTTCATCTTGACATGATAGCAGATCTCTGATCAGAATGCATTGATAAATAAACTATCTTTATCAATAATTATATCATTTGATATCTCATATCTTAAAGCAATCTTCTCAAAGAACAACTCTGTTAACTTTACAACAGTCAGAATCTTCTTTATAAACAGATAATACATCATCTTCATGTAGTGATTGACTATCACAAGAATCAAGTCATACACGACTTCTTTTCATTTACTAGACGACAAATCTGTTATGAAATTCATTGTGATTTCTTTTCATGAATCTGTGAATCGAGATAATGATCTCAACTCATCATATGATAAATGACGTTTCATCTTTACTTTCTGACAAATGTCACAAGTATTTATATACTTTTTGACATTCTTGATCATACTTTTTCAGTAATATTTATGATTTAATAGCTCGCTGATCTTGTCAGCATCAAAATGCTTCGCTAACGAGTCATTATGATGATGTTTCAACAGCTCTTCTCTGACAGAAAGATCTTCTGAAACATACAATGATTCATTGTATTCTATTATTTCTTGACTATTCAATGTTCAAGCTTCAATGTCACTCTTTTATATACTTGTCATTTCGTCTGCTTTTAATTTCACAGCAAAATTATCTTCTTACTGTAAAATCTTGATGAGCTTAACTATGAATTTACTACTGAAGTTGTATGTTATTTCATGAATTATCAGTACTTTGACAATTGCACGTGAAATGAGTTGTTTGCAATCAACAGTTTCAGCAACAAAATTAAGCTGTTTCTCAACTATGTTGCAATCTTCATGAGTTGACGTTTCAACATCTGTGCTTTTCAAAGTTGTTGATTCAAGTTGAGAAATTTTATCTTTTAAGAAATGTACTTCATTTAAGTGCATTTCTTACACTGTTAAAATCATGATTCTCAGCAGCATACTTCTGACATGCATTGCTGAACATGTATTTATGTTTTCATTGACATTGTGAACAAACATCTTCTTGACTTCGTTAATTATTCATGTACAGTAGATTTCATCTTGCGATCTGCTTTTGACATGTTTCGCTGAATATCTTCATTCACTGACATTGTGAATGAACATCTTCTTGACATTGTTAATCATAGACTGATTGTTGAGTCAAGTTTCAAATTGACATTTTGAATTCAAATCAAGATTGAGTTGAATTGCTCACATTTTTAACTCGACTTAAGTTGAATTGCTCATATTTTCAACTTGATGTGACTCAACTCGACTGAAAATTGAGTTAACTCAACTTGACTCGTCAAGAACTCAAGCTTGACGTCAAGAGAGTTAAATATAGAAAATTTTTCGATTTTTAACTTTTGCATTATCTTTTTGCATTATCTTTTAATAGAAAGCCATGAAGAAAAACATGAAGATTATTTGATAGAAAGTCATAAAGAGAAACATGAAGATCATTTGATAGAAAGTCATAAAGAGAAACATGAAGATTGTTTGATAGAAAGTCATAATTCGCAGATATTAATGCAATCTCAGCACAAAGATTGCATCTGAGCAATAAGATGATAAAGATGCGTGATGATTTTCAGAAAGCAAAAAGCACTCTCACAATGTACATCAAAATTAAATGCATAGATTTGAACATTTATTTGCACTTTAAAAACATTTCAGACATGAATAGTTTATGATGCAACTGCAAATGAAGTCATCAGATGATAAAGCATGTACTCATGCATTGCTTGAACTGATCACATTTGCGATCAAGAATGTTACAAGATGCTGACTTCTTGAACTATTGAATAATCATCATCATCATGAAGAGTCTCAGAGCAGTAGTGAAAATGATGATGAAAATAAAGCTCTTGAAGCAATTTAAAGTGACTAGAACATTCGTTCTTTAACATGCAATCAACGTGAACAAATTTAATACATAGTCTTAAAACTCACTGTTTCAACTGCGTGAAGTAATCATATAGACTGCGAGTGATTTTCTATCTCAGAGAGTTTTGTTCACTCAATACAAATAGCATAAATTTTCTCATGAGTTGATTTAATTAATGTCACAAAAGTGTATGAATTTATTATTATTATTATTGAATATTCTTTAAAAGATCATTGAAGACTTTATGTACTTCTTTATGAAAAGTAAATGCATTATTCTTTTGCATTATCACTTTTGTTGTAGAATTTTCATTAACATTTTGCTTTATGCAAACATCAACTTAATGATAATTCATGTCAAACACATCATTATTCAAGATAAAAATTTGAGATTTATAAAGAATTTCATGATAAATTTTGATATCATGTTTTTTTAATAAACTAAAAAATGTTTATTTTCATTAATTAAATAAACAATGTAATTCTTGAAATCACATTCACATTATTCTTATGCATTATATTTATACATTGACTCAATTGTACTTAACACATGAGAATGATTAAAATGCATCTTTACTATTGATCAGCTAAACATCAAATGATTGCAATTGCACATTTATACTAACAATCTATTCAACATCTACATAATATAAGTCAAATCAAAAGAAGAAAAGAATTATTTAATACAATTACACTTTATTAATTCATTATGCACATCTTTCTTTCATTACACATTTCTCTGCTCAATGAATAATAATCATTAAGCAAGAGAACACAGTTTCTGCGTTACAATCATGAGCATCATGAGTATAATAATAATAATAATAAATTCATACATTCTAATGACATTGATTAGATCAACTCATGAAAGACTCTATGCTATTTGTGTTGAGTGAACAAAACTCTCTAAGATAGAAAATCACTCGCAGTTTATACAACTGCTTCACGCAGTCAAAACAATGAGTTTTAAAACTATGTATCAAATTTGTTTGCATTGATCACACGTTAAAGAATGAGTGTTCTAGTCATTTTAAATTGCTTCAAGAGCTTCATTTTCATCATCATCTTTGCTATTGCTTTGAGATTCTTCATGATGACAACAATTATTTAATAGTTCAAGAAGTTAGCATCTTGTAACATTCTTGATTGCAAATGCAATCAGTTCAAGCAATGCATGAGTACATGCTTCATCATCTGATGACTTTATTTGCAATTGCATCGCAAGCTATTCATGTCTGAAACATTTCTAAAGTGCAGATAAACATTCAGATCTATGCATTTGATTCTGATGTGCATTGCAAGAATGCTTTCTGCTTTCTGAAGATCATCACACATCTTTATCATCTTATTGCTCAGATGCAATCTTTGTGCTGAGATTACGTTGATATTTGCAACATGTTCTCTGTATTTTTCTCATCATTAATTTCATTGATCTTTGTGATACTGCGCTATTGCAATGCTATCGCTTGTTGAAATCATTGTGAAGAAGAAGATGCATCATCTGCATCTTGACTGTATTTTTGCATCTTCTTAAATGAAGACATTCAGAAGTATCATTTTCTTGATGATGAGTAATCAAGAAATAATGTGAATAACTTTCGTTAAACAAACGCATATTAGTTTGCATGCTTGTCTGATCTCTTGCGTTCAATCATTAACATGACTGTGTAGCATGATCTTGTTCTATAACATGTTCAAATGAACATGTAACGAGCTTGTGTATGTTTCTGTCTCTAAAGTTTCGATGCTTACTCTTTTGAATGCTTCTGCTACGTGATGCAGAGTCTGATTCTGAAGTGTTTCTAGTTTGCATTCTTTGCTCAACAGTTCATCTTTCTTGTCACGCTGATGTCAGACTGATGCTTCAAATGCAATTTCTGATCTTACTACTGCTGAGTATACTTGTTTTGCTTTTGTGAAGATAGCTTTTTATGTAAAGACTTCAAGATGACTAAGTGTCAACATTTTTGTAACGTGATTTATTTCTATTTATTGAAGATGTGCATCTTTTTGCAGTTTTATGTTCAGTTGCATCTTTAGAACTTGTATGTCTGATTTCAATTTGATAACTGAGCTTTTTATTTATATGTTAATCATCATGTTGAATTTCTTTGATTTTCTAGTGAAATGCATAAACTCATACTTTTCTGATGCGAACGTTGCGTCATGAGTGTGAGCTCATTTCGCGCAAACATCGTGTGCTTTGCTCAGTGTTTTGCAGATTTCTTCAGTGAATCTGTTGTAAACTAGAATGTTAATATTATTTATGAAGTTAAACACTTCGATTTTAATTTTCAGTACTTTGCATTTTTTGATTAAACTTGTGTTAAAGAACAGAAAGAGAATCAATAAAATGAAGAATCTTTGCAATATGTCTGCGTTTATCTCGCGTATGTCACTCGTTTGTTCATTGAATATTAGTGATGTCTCTCGATCTTTTAGAAAGCTGCATGTTCATTCAATTATGTAGCTTGACATTCTTTTCATCTTCAGCGTATGCAGAAGTCTTATGTGTGAAACTTAATCAAATGCTTTGATAATGTTTAAACTTAGCATGAACGTTACATATTTGATTTTGCAATCTCATACTGTGTGAACTTAATCTATCAGTAAATTTAATGTGAAGATCATGAATCACTTACATCTTGCTTTCATTTGAGCATTAGATAGCATGCAATGAATTTCAATTATATTACTCAGTCTTTTGATCATGATTGACTTCAGAGCTTTGCTCATGATATCAAGCAAAGCAATGAGTCAATACATCTTTGAATCAATATAGTTGCTTTTCTTCAATTTGCATAATACTATTGTCTGAGTCTTTTTGAACTGCTTCAAATAATATTTATGTATTATGCATGCATTGAATAAACTCATCAGTACTGAAATTAGTTCTGCAAGACTCGCTTGAAGCACTCTGTTTGAAATATTTGAAGCATCTGATGCTTTGTCTGCTTTTATTCATCTAATTGTCTGCTTCACTTCATCTTCTGTGATGCGTGAATTGAATGAGACTGTCAGAGATATGAATGATTCTGCGATGTCGTTGACATTCGCTTGAGAAGATGAGAGAAAGAACTTTTCTTGCAGTATCTCGATTTTTTTCTCGAACGTCGTTGTCATATGATTGATGTCACTTCGCTTTAATGATGAAAACTGAGAAAGCTTTTTAGATAGCTGACTTTTGATTCTAGCTCATTTTGCAAAGCATCATATCGATTTGAATGCTTTACTCAGCTTATGTATTTGTGATCTGAAGTGTGTGCATTTCGTTTGTTGAATGATCTTGTTTTTATGATCGTTGTGCTTCAAATATTCATTTCATGCTTCTAATATGTCTTACATTTTTCATATGATTCACAGTCATCTTGATTTCATTACTACTTCAAAGCAACTTTGCTTTTAAAAGTCTCTTGCTCAATTTAATGATTTTGTCAAGAGAGTAGATTTCTCAATGATCTTCTGTAGCACTCTGATAATCTTGCACACTCTGTCATTCATCATAGTCTTGTCATTTAAAGAGCGTTTCAAAGATAAATGTATTTGCAGATAAGCACTCAATGCTTCTGTATTCTTTTTTTTTCAAAGTCATCAAGTCAAGAGCTGCATGAAGATTGTTTGTAAACATAGCTTTGTGATGATCGAAAGATGATTCAATTTCTGATGCAGATTAATTTGTATCTTACACTTGCATGTCATGAATTGTATTTTCTCGCTGCTAAAGACTAAATCAATCATCGTAAATTGATTGTGAGTTTCACAAGTAATAGTGTCTGATTTCAGCAATAATTTCAGTCTTGCATTTGTAATGATGTTTAGCAGAGTATCAATCGTCGTATGATGAGTGAAGCATCTTCATTCTCTTCAGTGAGAATGATGTAGATTGAAATCTTCTACGATCAGTTGTTCACAGTCATTCTTGAGTAGTTCATTCAAACGAGAAATGATTGAAGATTTCTTTGTGAATGTAGTAGACAATGAGCATGAATTGTAGATGTTTAAAAGTCTTAGCATCTGCATTTCATCATCTGCGTTGCGAGTTAATATTCTGATTGAGCAAATGTCTGACTCAACTGTTTCTACTATTCATTGATTGAATCTTAAACATTTGTTAACATATATGCATGTTCTTGATTGAGATTATGAGTTTTTCACTAGATGAAAGAAGTTGTGTGCTGAGCTAAATGACTGTGAATTGTTGTTGTTGCAATCTTGCTTCTGTATAGCTACTATGTTAAATTCGCGAACTTCTCTGTCAATTAGAAATGATTCTTGAATTCTTAATGACTTTCTGATGTTATACTGTAGAATTTGTAGAAAAGATTGTTTTATCATAGAGTTATTTGTAACTGTTGTTGACTCTGTAATGAGAAGACTCTTTGTATGCTTTTGATCATCAAGAATCTTTCTTGCTTTTTAATTAAACATTTCTGAATCTGCTCAGATGTCGTCTCGTCTGAGTCACTACTCACGCAAAAGAAAAGATTGACTCATCTCTTCTTGATCTCTACTATTTGTCAAGCTGATTCATCAGCGATTCAACTGCATGTTTTCAACATGACTGTTGTTGAGTTCAAGAAGTTCATTGAATTCAAAGAATTCATTGAATCTGAAGAGTTCATTAAATCTAAAGAATTCATTGAATCTAAAAAGTTCAGAGACAGCGAGAAGAATGCACAATTGTATTTAGACGCTTCAGAGTATCTGAACGATCTATTTCTATAGATTTCAAACGCTTGTTTCATCTGCTGTCATCACTTGAGACATGTGCATCTTCAGAATTCGTGATTTTCATTGCAGTTGATGCAACGTCTTCTGTTCAAAGACATCACACACTTCTCAATGTGATGCTTGTCTGCACACTTTTTGCAACGCTGATTCTTTCTGCAGAATTTAATCATGTGATCAAATTCGTGACATCTGAAGCACTGTGTGATGTGACAGTTCTTTTCAAATAGTTTGCATGCACATTCTTGATATGAGTTCAGTATGCTCATGTTCATTAGTCAATTCATCATCGTTTCGATCGTGATCTCTACAATGAGCAATGAATGAGTCTTCTCACTCTTTGCTATCTTCTTAAGTCAGATTATTCTTAGAACTTTCAGATCTTCATGAAGTCTTGCGTTATCTTTTATCAATCTTTCAATGATTTTTTTCTGATTGCTCATGTCTATTGTAGTGTGTACTTCATGTGTCAGCATTGCGAAGATTCAACATGTTATGCATGTTGAACTCGTAATTTCTTTTGCTCATATCTGAGTCTTTTTCAGATTTGCTTAAGCATCTGAGCTAACTGCATGAAGAAAAATGTCATCGCTACTCAACTTGCGAAGTGACATGATTAGATTTCTTTGATCTGTTGACACGTCTGCGATTCTCTGTAGAATTTGTTCAATCGACTTCTTCTGTATCTTTTTTATTTCTCTTCTGTTCATTATTTTAATCATGACTTCTCATCTCTTGCGAAGCAATGATGAATTATTTCTGAAATGTTGCTTCTTCGTTGCTATTTCTTCTCTTGTCACGTTCGCTCATGACGTGATTTTCGTTGAAAGACACATGCTTTTCTGTATATGCAACTGCTTGTTAAACAGTTGAATTGATGTCTTCAGTTTCTGTACATTCTTCGTGATGAACGTATTCTGATTCACGTGATGTTTTTCTTCTGAGTTGAGTCGAAGATGTTGAATCAGCTTCAATGCTATCTCTTTTCATGAATGATCTTTGCTCTTCTCTTTCTTTAACGTTGATATTTTTATTAGTAAATCAATAATGTTAGTAATGTTTTTTTTGTCATTACATAAGCATTTCGACTTTGCATCTTTGTTTTCTTGTGATGAATCAACGTTGCTTGCAATCATCTTTGAATCAGCATTGCTGCAATTCATGCAATTCATTATCATTCAATAATCTTCTAGATTCACTCTGTCTTGTTTGTAGTGCTCTTTTTCAAAATTTATGATGCATGCGTTGTGATTGTTTTTGCATCATGAGTATAAAGAAACATCTTTCATCTTTAAATTAAGAATTGAATCAAAACATTATTGTATAAAATATCATAAATGAAGAGCAAAGCAAAGACAATGCATTACAATAAACAGCGCAGACATTCATAAGAGTTTACTTGAGCATTACACGCTGAATAAAAGTTATAGATTCATTATTTAATACATAGTTTTAAAACTTACTGTTTCAATGATGCAAAGTCATCATGTAATCAATGAGTAATTTTCTTTCTCAAAGAGTTTTGTTCATTTAATATACATAACATAGTTTTTCTTATAAGTTAAATTTAAACTGATGTCATAAGAGTGTATAAATTACAATCATAATCACTCAATTGTACTTTTAATAAATACTTACTTTAAATGTAAAACTTTTAATAAATGAAGTAATATTGCAGATTTATGAATAAATTTGCATCAAAACAATCTTCAAAGATACTTGAAATAAATCAGCAGACTCATTAATCTTTTGATCATCATTCTTCTCTTTGTAATAAATATTTCAGAATTCAATAATAATTTTATTTGAATTTAAATTCATAGTGATTGTAATTGTAATTTATACATTTTTGTGACAATGATTTAAACTCAACTCATGAGAAACTCTATGCTATTTATATCGAGTGAACAAAACTTTCTGAGAAAGAAAATCACTCGTCATTTATACAATTGCTTCACGCAGTCAAAACAATGAGATTAACACTGTGTTATCAAGTAATGAATTTATAGCTTCTATTCAGCGCATGATGCTTAAGTAAACTCTTGATGAAAGTGTCTGTGCTGTTGAATTATAACACATTATCTTTGCTCTACTCTTCATTGATGATATTCTATACAATGATGTCTTGATTTGATTCTTGATTCAAAGATGAAAGACGTTTTCTTTGCATTCATGATGTTCATGATTGTAACATATGTAAAGCTGTGTTCTCTTACTCAATGATTGTCATTCATTGAGTAGAGAAATATGTGATGAAAGAAAGATACACATGATGAGAAGATAAAGTGTGATTGTACTGAGTAACTCTTTTCTTCTTTTGATTTAACTTATGTCATGTAAATGTTGAATGAATTGTTAGTATAAATGTGCAATTGCAATCATTTGATGTTTGACTCTGATCAATGAAAGAGAATGTGTTCTGATTGTTCTCTTGAACTCTCAATTTTTCATGTGAATAAATGAATGACTTGATATCAAGTAAAGAAGATGAGTTCAAGTTTTTTCAGTATATCAGCATGATCAACAAGTCACTACTTCTTTGAGCACTGTAATCACGTCTTTTAATACTTGAAATGACTATTTTATTTAATATCTTTTCATCAATTACTTGATGACATTGTTGATGTGATGAAGATGTTTTGATATTAACATAGTCAATAAGTCGCAAATTCTTTGATCACTTGTAGTCATAACTTGCAGATTCTTCATCTGAGCTTTCTTTTTCACTAGTAGTATCTTTTCATCTTTTATTGACATTAACATGTCATTAATCTTCTTCATAAATTAATTGTGACTGTTAAAAGAGATGTTGTCACATGAATGAAAACTCTGCATGATGACTTTTCTGATTACGTAACATTCTAACATCATTCAAACTGCATCGAATTGAAATCTCTTGACTCTTCTGACTATTATTCAAACACAAAATAGAATCAAAAGATTTATAGTTGATATTATATACAGATGAATCTCATTATCAATCTTTAAATTCATAGTTTAATTATAATACTTTATTAACATTATTTATTTCATCATTTTTGAACTTATCTGTAATTGATTTCATTAACATACTTTTTTAACAAGATTGAAAGTTCAATCAATATTTATCAAGAATATTGAGCATGAAAAAAAACATTTTTAGTCATTTGCATTAATTTAGAAAAATTCAAAGCATTGTTTTTTTTTAAAAAAAAATTATCATGTTAAACACTTTTTATTTATAACATCAATGCAAAAATATTAATCATTTTTATCTTGAAAAGAATAAATATATTAAAATTATTAAAGTAATGATTTTTTAACAATTGCAATAAATTACAAAATCATTAGTAAATAATTAAATGCATTATTATAATGCATTATTTTGTCAGAGACTAGACTAGAAACTATCAATATAAAAGAATGATATTATTATTACTACTTAAGATGATCATAGTCAACTTAAGTGACTTGATAAAATCTAGATACAAGATAATACATTAAATAATGTACAAGATGAAAGACAAAAAGCAAAAGAAAAGAATGAGAATTTGATTTTTATATACATGAATTGAGCAGAATCAAGACTAAACAATAGTCTTATTAACTTAAGATTGTAAAAGTTTATGCACATGATTAAAATGATTAAAACAAAATTGTTAAAACTAGATTAAAATGATGATGATTAAATTGATAACTTGATTCATTAAATTGCAAAACAAATTCAATGAATCAAGATTATTTAAAATATTGATGATTTATGTTTTAAATTGAATTAATGATTTGACATCATGACAATAACTTTTCTTTTCAAGATTAAGCTTCTGTGAAACAATAAAAAAAAACAAGATGAAATGAGAAAGAATTAAAAATGAAGATTGAAATGAAATGAGAATTGATGTAAACACATTTTAATGTGATGAAGTACAGACAAGATTGAAATAAATCTGAGTTAAATCTGAATCAGATTTGAGTAAGATATTTGAGTCAGATCTTGATAAGATCTGAAAGATGAAATGAGATGAAATGCATTTTAACATGATGATGCACAGCAAAATTGAAATACATCTGAGTCACATTTGAGTCAAATTTAAACAAGATATTTGAGTTAAATCTAAACAAGATCTGAGTCAGATCTAAGTAAGAAAAAGATGAAATGCAGTTTAATGTAATAATGTACATGCAAAACTAAAATATGTTTAAATTATATTTAAATCAGATTTAAATAAGATATTTGAGTTAAATTTAAACAAAATCTGAGTCAGATCTGAATTGAATTAAAATGATGAAGATTAAACTTAGAATTTTTGACATTGACATTAAAACATCACATATAATAATATATGTGATTCTTCAACGACAAAGTTGATGAAATGATATTCATCAAGCACTTGCTCACAATTATTCAAAAGATGAAAAGACTTTCAAGTAAAGAAGTAATTTTCTCAATTGATGTAATACTTGAGCAGAAGTGAATTATAGTATTTATCATGCTTGAAGTTTAGTATGCTGTTTACATATCAGAATCTTTCGTCATTCTTAATGATAATGAGTTTTCAAAGTTTCTGATGTTGACTTGAAAGAAAGTCACTTGCAATATGATTCAAAAGAATGACATGAAAGATTAAATGAATCTTCATGAATGTTGAAAGATTTAATTTAATGATCAGAGAATTATTTTTAAAGATACACTTGATCTTGAAAAAATCAACATTATAATCATTTAACTTGATAATGAGATGAGTGATGCTGAGATTGCAAACATTCAGTCAGACTTCATCTTCAACAAAGTATTTAAAACAAGAATAACAAGAAAGATTAATATTGAATTTGTAGATGATCTGAACTATAAGTATTTCATCACATAAATGCTCAGTTAATTTCTTTATTTTCTTGATGAACTCTTTAACATTGATTAACTTGTCTTAAGTTTAAGATGTAAAATTCTTGAGCAAAAATTTAAAAAACTTGAAGTTTAAATGTAAGTTTTAACTTGAATTGATCAAGAAGAATGATGTTAAAGTGATTAATGATGATGTGTTATTGATGACAAATTTAACTTCAAAAAGTCATTTAACTCAGTTATTCTGCATGTAGTTAATGAAAACTTGAAAATAATACTTCATGATAGTATTGATTCTCTCAATTTGATCATTGATTTCAGAATGATATATCATTAATAACTTAGCATTTATTTTCAGCATTTTACACATATGTTTTCAGACATTGAAAATGAATTGTGTGTCTCGATCAGACATAAAGAACTCAAGTAAATCATGATGTTTTCAAACATGAGCATAGAAGCAGTTAATAACTTCTTCAACTTTCATAAAAGTGATGAGAATTAAATGTCTCATTTTGATAAAATGATCAATGAAGATTAAAACATATTTATATGTAATATTCATGAAGATACTGAGCGATAAAGAATTTACATAGTTCATGAAGACATCACATTAACAACGTTCAAAAACTGAAAAAGAACTCAATTATTTTTAAGTTTGTTATTTGAAGAGTTTGAAACATGTGTACATGTGATAATTTCATACAAAATGTTGAACATATTTATAAATGTTTAATCATCAGTAAACTTAACTGATCAGTTCATAACTTTTTGCTCTTTCTGAGTGATCATTAATGATATTATCATGAATGAGCTGAATGATACAAAGACATAGTTTATCTGAGTTGAATACATACTTTCTTTCTTGAAAGTATAAATGATTCTCATGTTTTTTACACTTAACTAAAGAAATCTTGTTGTGATATCATGCTTCATTGCAAAGCACTTCAATTATCTGAGTTGCAAATTTGTCATTGATTTCAATTTACTTTCATAATGTTTGAGTGAGAATGTCAGCAGAATCTTCATCAAGATTCAGAGTATCTTGATTTAGCTGAGACTTAATGTTTTCAACGTTAAATTCTTTAATTTCTAAATTCATAAAAACTAAAATTTGCAAGCAAGAATGCTGAGATAATTAAGAATAAATGTAACTGAATTGAATCTAGAATGATGATTTGCGACTGAAGCTTTATGACTTTGATGTTGAAGATGTTGAAAATGAGATTTTTAACAATATCAAGATTTAAAACATAAGTTTTCAGAATTGTCTGATGTTAATATTGATGTTAAGAATTAAATGTATTTTTCTCTTTAAAAATATCTTCTGAGTGATGTGTCAAAGCATTCAACTTATCATCAATCTTGTTGAAATGATAAGCAATATGATAGTTGAATTTAGACAGAAACTCACTTCAACAAGCTTAATGACAACTTAACTACTTAGTTAACATGAAATACTTAAGATTTTTGTGATTCATGATCATCTCAACAGAATAAATAAAGTCTTCAAGCTCTAATCATCATTTCTCAAAAGCATAAACAATGATCATAAGTTTTTTATCGTAGATTTCGTAGTTACACTTAACTGAGTTATGCTTCTTCAAAAAGTAAGTGACTGAATGAAGAATCTCATTCTCATCATATTGAGAAAGAATATCTTCAAACAGATCAGCAATGAAACTCATCTGTATGTAATGCTGACTACAAATCTACTGTTTAGCTACAGTAAAGTCTAAAGATTATCAAAAGTTTGAATGACATTGAGATGCTGCGTGATGATGAAGCGCTGTGCGTTGATTGCATACAGAGTTTTCGCGATTGCGCAGACTTTGATAATCTCAATGCGCATGTTACAAAAGCAATTTGCACGCAGATGAGAAAGTCAAATAAAACGCAGAACTACGAGAGAAATCACTTATGAAAATCATTCAATTCAGTATCTTGTCATTGCAATGACAAGAATTGAAACAGAACATTCTCATGTTTGATTTGTTGAGAATGATTAGCAGAAAGAATTTGAATCATGAACATTCTTTAAATTTACATGCTAACTATGTAAAAATCTTGTTAAGACTGCGTGTCTGTTACTATAATATGAACAACTCATGAAACTTGTTAAGTTCAACATGAGCAAACTCAAAAGTCTCATTAATATCATTTAACAGACGTTCAGACACAGACATTCTATACATGAGCAATACGCTGATGAAAAGACTTCATTAAGAAAAGAGAAACATAAGTAAGTTAGTAAAGAATTATTGAACTATGCTGTTTGATTAGAAGTGTAACATATAAACATCTTTGCAAAACATGATTGATCTGCATGAGAAAGATTTTTACAGATAACATGAAACAGATGAGTTGCACACTTTCAAGCGAAGCGAGCGTTTGCAAGACGTGATATACAATAATGATGACTGTTAATCTTGAGAATCTTACTTCTTCACTGAGCTTTGACTCTTGAATGTCTTGATGATAAAATCAATTTCTAGTTGAAAACATCATTTGTATAGTTTGAAAGAACAGTAACATATGTTGATGTGATTAAAGAAGAAATTGACTGTGATATACATGCGTATTGCAGATGAAACGTCTGCAACTCATGTTTAAGAAGTAAACTGTTGAAATTTGAGCAGTGAGAAATCTCATTCATCTTAAACTGTGAATTTGTTGCAAGAAATTCTCTTTGAGTAACTTCTTGAATCTAAGGGAAAAATCAGCATAAAGATCATGTTTTATGTATGTTGCATGCAACGTATACAACATATTTTTGATAAAGACTCAATGAACGTAAAAACAATGAGCTGATGCTCTGAAGAAAGATGAAAAGATTGACAGAAATGATAGAAAAGCTGATGCATCAACATGTTGCTGCGTCAACTGTCAATCAACGCATGAAGAATCAGCTGAAGAGATTGAAAAAAATAATGAGCAAACTTGAAAAAAAGTTCATGAAGAAGAAGAAACATATTGACAATTGAGCAACGAGAGCAAACGAGAAGTCAATGATGTCGTTTGAGAATCATCTTGTTCTCAGCGTCGACGTTGCGTCGTTAGTGCAAAATCATTGCAAGAAATTTGAGATTAAAATCTTCATTAAAGAGAAAGAGAAGATCAAGAGAATCAGAATAATAACAACAAAAAACATAATGAGATGAGTAAGAGAAATTGATGTCGACAAGATGCTATTGACACGCAAGAACATAAAGATTATGAAGAGATGATCAAATTTACTGATATTTTGAATCAAGATAAAAGATAATAAGAAAATATTGAAGAAAAACGATTTTTGAATCAAAGAGATTTCATTGAATGCAAGTCTGCGCGAAGTCAGTTTTAAAATAGTGATACATGAAATTAAAATTGAAGAAATGTCTAAAGACATAGAAAAGAAGAGAGCAAAAGCACTCATCAAGATCAACAAAGACATACACTTGAAGATAATGATTGAAAAAGTTGAGTGATTCACAAAGAATAATGAACAGAAGAAATACATCTTGCTGATGATATGCGTAGTCAGTGCTGAAATGATGAACAAGTTAATTAACAAAAGAATATGTCATAAAATTAATATAAAAATTACGCAGTTTTATGATTTGAGTTGTAGAACACATCAGTGTTTAAAGTATCAAAACTATGATCATAAAACATATGAATGCAGAAACAAGCAAAGATGCGTTTACTGTGTGTTAAATTATCGCTCAAAGCACTGTTCTTATAAACAGACTTGAGATATATGAAAATGTGAAACATGTTGAAGTATATACAAAGTCTTTGATTCTCAATGTCATAAACGACAGATTGAAAAAAGGAGAATAAAAAGAGTCATGAAATACAGATCTTTATATCACGTCGTACAAGAACAGAAAAAACTCAAAGCAATGATGTCAAAGATGTTCACAAAGACATTTATCAATCTGAGATTGCTGATAAACAATGACTTGAAGAGAAAACAGAAACGCTCAACAAATAAAAATCATCTGCTCAATGTGATTATCACATTCAAAAACACTATATTGAATCATCTAGTCAAGAAGTCAAAAACAAATGAGTTGAAGTCAACATCAATCACATCAATTTCAGTATCATCTTTTTTTGAAGATTTTACAAAAGAAGTAAGCACATTGCAAATGCTCAAGAAAACATCAAACTGTTCAAACAGCTTTAAATGTAAACTTTAATGTTTCAGCAAAAGAAGCTTTGAATACTACAGTACAACGTTCACAAGTTCAGAGAAAAGATAATAATAGTATTACTACATGAGAAAAAGATAAAGAATTATGACATTTTGATTCTTCAAGAACTCTGATGATTTGATAAGAATTTCAAAGCGTACTGCTCAGTAACTGTTGACTTCATGCTGAAGAATAATGAGAGTAGAATTTGTTTCTACATAAACAAGAGAATTGACAGCAACATTTGATATTCAACATGATACTTCAAAGATGTAAGCACAATTATGTTATAGACATTAACAGACAACACACAGATGACTCAGAAAGTTATACACATTCACGAAGCATACAGTTCATCACTCAGAGATCATGAAGTCATTCATGAAAAAGAAAGTCTTTCAAACATTGAAAAGATGCTACACATGTCAAAAGAATTCGTTCTTGTAAAAGACTTCAATCTGCATCATCTTATATGAGAAAAATCATTCTATTCAAGACAGCATTTATTGTCAAATGATTTAATTGAAATGATCATAAATGTTAATGCATTGCTGATGTTATCTTGAAACATAATTACGAGAGATTATCAGAGATCTCAAACGACAATAGATTTAATCTTCACGACAAATGACATTATGAATCAATTAATACGATGTGAAATCAATGAAAAAATGAAAAACTTCTCAGATCATCTGTCGATACAAACAATTATAAATCTCAGAGTCTGCAAAGAGTCAGCGCGAAAATCGCGTTGCAACTGAAAAACAATGAATGAAGAGAAGTTCATCAATATTCTGAAAGAACAAATGTCAAAATCATTGTTGAATGATGAGATGAAATGTTGATGTATAAATGAGTACACTAAGCAATTGCTGAATGCATTGAAGAAGATCATTGAGATTTTCATTCTTTGAGCAAGATCACATGAAATGATCAAAGCAGAATGAATGAAGAAGTGTATGAAGATCATCAAGAGCATGTGATAAATAAGAAGAAGTTATTAAATTGTTGATGACTGAACAGAATACATTCAAGCATGTGATAAAAAGAGCAAGATCATCAGAAAACAGAAATGCAGTGAATATTAAGAGATCATGCAGAATGTTGAACAATTTTCAAGAAAACTGTTCAAAATTACAAAATGAACAAGAAATGTAATCGCAAACACATTGACTCAAATGACAATTCTTTCTCTGATCAAGTCAAAGTGCTTCAACATCACTACGACAGCACAGAATAAAATAAAAATGATGTTTCAGATTCACTTTTCATCATCTTCAAAGATTTTCATGCTGAATACAGAAAACTTCAAGTACTCGCTCTTGATTGAGAATGATGCTTTGCTGACACATTGCAAGATTAAAAGAGTCATTTACAAAATGATGTTCAACAAGACTTCAAAATATACAGAATACATAAATAAAATAATGCGCAGACTCGTCAACAATGCATCAGAATAAATATGCTCTTTTTTTGAAAGATGTTTGCAAAAAAGAATACAGTCAACTCAGTTCAAGAGCATGATTACAATAATGATGCAAAAGTCAAATAAGAAGAATTACTTTAATGCAAAAATATATAAATTAATTGTGTTACTCAACACGTTGAATAAAATATTGAAGTTCATCATATTTGAACATTTGTGAAATATTATAAAAGTGTACAACTTGATATTAAACATTCAAATGAGAACTTGCAAACACAGATCAACAAATACAACTTTGCAACTGATTACAGAAAAGATACACATTGTATGAAGTGATACAAGAAGAAGAGTAGTCTCATTGCTGAATCTGAATGAAGAGAGTGCATTCAACAATGTAGCACATAACAGACTCTTGCATGACATGAAAAAGAGAAGAGTTTTCAGACTGCTTCTCAAATTTGTGAAGAACTTTCTGAGAAATCGATGCATCATGATCATAATCGATAATTACATGATGATGAAATGCAGTGTGAATATCAACATATCACAAGATTCTTTGCTATCATCAATATTATATCTGTTTTACAACATGAACTTGCTAAAAGCATGTGATGACATCAAACTAAGAATAAGCTTCACAGATTTTATAAACGACATTAATATTTTAATATATGAAGAGTTTATGAAGCATAATTGCAAAGTTCTTAGCAAGATTTATGATAAATGTGAATAGTGATCAAAAACGCATGACATCAAGTTTTTAAAGACAAAGCATAAGCTGATTCACTTTATGAAAATCTTTAAGTAATTCAATATGAACATTAATGTAAAGCTGATAAAACATCAGATTGACTTGAAATCAAATATCAGAGTTTTGAGAGTTCAATTGAACTTCAAGCTGAAATGAGTAATTCACATGCATCATGTTAAAGCAAAACTAGTGATTAAACAAAAGATCATGCAAACAATCATTAAATTTACTTAAGACTCATCAATGATGATGAGAAAGTAAATATACTTCATGATGACATGCTCTCTGCTTAGTCATGAAGTCATCATATGATACATGTCACAAAGAATGAAAAGTCATTGAAAAGATCTGAATGTCAAGCTGAGATCAGTACAAGAAAGAGCATTGCAACAAATCATTAATGTTTATCGTGTGACATCAATAAAGACTTTACAGATAGAAATAAACACAACATTGATAGATATTCATCTACGAAAGTTGATATAAAAGTCAATAATGAACATGAACTTTTGAAAATCAGATGAAGTTATTGAGATGATGATGCATTGAATTTGCAACAACTTGATACTCAAAGAAATTGAAAATCAAAGCTGCATAAAATGTCTTTGCAACTGAAGTGAAAGTGAATGAAAGAAACACTTGAATAAATAAAGATGAAGTGAAGTCATTTCTACATGATAATTTTCTGATCAGAGTCATCAAGAGTAGTTATAGTTGCAAACAAGAAAATATCAATAAGTCAACATTGTTTTGACATATTCACGTTGAAGCAAAGAGTTTACTCAAATGATAGTGACAGTAGAGAAAATGTTACGATGACTGCAATGAGAATTAACTGAGAGTTAAATAAAAGATTGAAAAGATTGATTTTAATCATCACTCATCATGAAGAATTGAAAGAATTGATCGCGCAGACGTAGTGACATAGAATCAAGAATGTCATGAAAAAATATACAAAATATACAATGATAATCAGACTTCTTTGAAAACAGTGAAAGCTATGATATCAACAAAAGATCAGACACGTTCGCAACAAGTTCAAGTTGCACATGAGAGCATTTAATTTTAAGAAGTCACGTTGAAGTTACATTAAATGATGAGACATGCAGAAGTACTTGAAAATAAAGTGATGAACAAAATGATTAATGATGCACATGATTTGTTTCTATCATTGACTGAGCATCAGCATATTGAAGTGATGATGAAACTGACACTCATACAGAAACAAATCAGATAAACATAAAGAATAGTCTGAAAAGAGAAATTCAACAAAGTTCATTTTTGATATCTGACATCAAAGATGACACATCGATATCTGCAACTGCACAAGAATCATGCAAAGTTTCACAATGCATTATTGACGCAGCTATGCATGAGAAAAATTGACTTCAATCAATTTCTACATAAGAGATGAGTACTTGATGTCATTATGATGACATGTAAATGCAACAAAGATCAAATGTTAATCAAGTACATTTTATTAACATGTTTTAGATGAAAAGTAGAATGAAAAGCAATGCAATGAGAAGAGAACATCATGAACTTGAGAAAGCTTTTAAAAATCATGAGCGCAACGACGATGATCATTTAAATGATACTTTCAATGAGTATACTGAATCAATTTCAAGCTGTGATGTCATTAAAGAATCAAATGAAAGAGAGAGAAAATAGAAAAGAAATAAATTTATAGAGTTTTCACATTGAAAATAGTTATAGTATTAAACGCAGAAAGCAGCGATTTTTGATGCGAAAAAAGCGCTGCGCTAGCGCAGCGCTCGCTACAGTATATAGAATCTTGCATAGATTCATAATGAGTGTTGAATTAAGTAAGAATTAAAAAAAAAATTTATCTTTAAACACATAGTTTAAAACATTGATTTCTATAGCAATCTTATGATCTGAATTATAATAATGAAGAATAATTTTAAAAGTGAAGACTTTTTTAAGAAGATTGAATGCAATCTGATATTTTTAAAATCAGACAAAGAATACATCTTTTCCGATGAGATGAGTGAGCGAGATAATTATTCTACTATAGTCATAAATGAATCTTTTATAAAAGTTCATGAAATCTAAAAAACTTTAAACGTCTTTAACATTGATTAAAATGAATTAATTAACAATGATGTTTATTTTAAAAGAGTTTATCTTGATTTTTTTAATGATGATTATCAATTCTAGATATAAAACTTAAGTGATGTGAAACTTGTATTTGATTATATTCATCTGAAGATCTGCTTCTTGCAGCTTTCACAGAATGAGCTTGACATAAATCTCATGCTCAAGTTCATTGTCAAAATAGATCAAGATGTCATTCAGATAAGCTGTATAAAACTTATTTAAATGTTCATGAAGAATATTGTTAATGTGCTTCTAAAATGAAACAGACTCATTACATAAATCAAAGAGCATGATTAAATACTTGAATAATTCAAATCGAGTATGAAAGATGATGAAAGCTTCATTTTCTTCTTTGATTCAAAGTTAATTGAACGCAGAAATGATATTAAGCTTGATAAAGATTTTAGCTTGATTTAAATGATTCAGCATTTTTGAGATCAGAAACAGAGAATATTAATTCTTGACTGTGATAGCATTCAAATCTCAATAGTTCATGCAGAAGTAAAGTTCTTCTTTAAGTTTCTTGATGAAGAAAACAAAGATGATCATTTGAAAGTGACTGACTCAAATGAAATCTTTGCTCAGATTTTCATTCAAATAACGTTGAAGTTCTAGAATTTTATCATGATTCATGTTGTACAAAATGAAAACTGAGAATTGAGCATTTTCTTTAAAATATATGACATAATCATGATCTTAATATGAAAACAAGATATTAACGTTCTTCTTGAAGAAGATGTTTAAAAACTCAAAATATTTGAATGATAAAATTATGACTGAATCGACATTCTTATTTTATTAATAAATTTCAAGATCTTCTTATGTCGTGAATGCAGTTAAATGAAATTTCTTTTTCATTTAATGAAGATTCAAATAATGATTCTTATCATACATATTATCTTGAAAATGAGACAAGAACTGAGTAAGAATTAAGCTGTTCTTTGAATAAACAATCAAAGTCGTGTGATAAAATTTTGACTCATCAGAGTTTAAATTAAAAGATGAGATTGATTCAAGATTCAAAAAAACATTAATTTTCTTTAAAATGACGTTAAACACTTCAATGTCTTTGACATAAGTAGCATGATCAAAGCTTCAAGCTTTCAACTTAACTATGTTAAGTTGTATAAAAGATCAATCAAATTGATCTGCTTAAAAAACAACAAAAGTTCTAAAGAAGAAAGAATTTTGACACTTGATTTTTAATAATAATAATAATAAATTCATACATTCTTGTGACATCGATTAAATCGACTCATGAGAAACTTTATGCTATTTGTGTCGAGTGAACAAAATTCTCTGAGATAGAAAATCACTCGCAGTCTATACAACTGCTTCACGCAGTTGAAACAGTGAGTTTTGAGACTATGTATCAAATTTGTTCACGTTGATTGCATGTTAAAGAACAAATGTTTTAGTCACTTTAAATTACTTCAAGAGCTTTATTTTCATCATTATCTTTGCTACTGCTTTGAAACTCTTCGTGATGATGATGATTATTCAATAGTTTAAGAAGTCAGCATCTTGTAACATTCTTGATCGCAGATGCAATCAGTTTAAGCAATGCATGAATACATGCTTCATCGTCTGATGACTTTATTTGCAGTTACATTGCAAGCTATTCATATCTAAAACATTTTTAAAGTGCAAATAAATGTTCAGATCTATGCGTTCAATTCTGATGTGCATTGCAAAAGTGCTTTCTGCTTTCTGAAGATCATCATGCATCTTTATCATTTTATTGCTCAGATGCAATCTTTGTGCTGAGATTGTGTTGATATTTGCAACGCATTCTCTGTACTTTTTTCATCATTGATTTCATTGATCTTTGTGATACTGTGCTATTGCAATGCTATTGCTTGTTGAAATTATTATGAAGAAGAAAGTGCATCATCTGCATTTCAACTGTATCTTTGCATCTTTTCAAATGAAGACATTCAGAAGTATCATTTTCTTGATGATGAATAATCAAGAAATGACGTGATTAACTTTCATCAAACAAATGCATATTAGTTTGCATATTTATCTAATCTCTTATGTTCAATTATTGATTCAACTGTGTAACATGATTTTGTTCTATAACATGTTCAAATGAACATGTAGTAAGCTTGTATATGTTTCTGTCTTTAAAGTTTTGATGCTTACTTTTTTGAACATTTTTGCTACGTGATGCAGAGTCTGATTCTAAAGTGTTTCTAATCTGTGTTTTTTGCTCAACAGTTCATTTTTCTTGTCACACTAATGTCAGATTAATGCTTTAAATGCAATTTCTAATTTCACTACTGTTGAGTATACTTGTTTTGCTTTTGTGAAGATAGCTTTTCATGTAAAGACTTTAAAATAACTAAGTGTCAGCATTCTTGTGACGTGATTCGTCTTTATTTGTTGAAGATGCACATCTCATTGCAGTTTCATGTTCAGTTGCATCTTTAGAACTTGTACATCTGATTTTGATTTGATAGCTGAGCTTTTTATTTATATGTTAATCATCATGTTGAATCTCTTCGATTTTCTAGTGAAATGCATAAGCTCATACTTTTCTGATGCAAACGTTGCGTCATGAGTGCAAGCTCATTTCGCGCAGACGTTGTGTGCTTTGCTCAGTATTTTGCAAATTTCTTCAGTGAATCTGTCATAAACTAGAATGTTAATATCATTTATGAAGTCAAGCACTTCAATTTTAATTTTCAATGCTTTGCATTTTTCAATTAAACTTGCGTTGAAGAACAGAAAGAGAATCAATGAAATGAAAGATCTTTGCGATATGCCTGCGTTTATCTTGCGCATGTCACTTGTTTATTCATCAAATATTAGTGATGTCTCTTGATCTTTTAGAAAGCTGCATGTTCATTCAATTATATAGCTTAATGTTCTTTTCATCTTCAGCGTATGCAGAAGTCTGATGTGTGAGACTTGATTAAATGCTTCAACAATGTTTAAACTTAACATGAATGCTACGTATTTGATTTTGCAATCTCATACTGTGTGAACTTAATCTATCAGTAAATTTAATGTCAAGATCATGAATCGCTTGCATCTTGCTCTCATTTGAGCATTAGATAGCATGTAATGAATCTCAATTATATCACTCAGTCTTTTGATCATGATTGACTTCAAAGCTTTGCTCATGATATCAAGCAGAGCAATGAGTCGATACGTCTTTGAATCAATATAATCACTTTTCTTTGATTTATGTAGTACTATTGTTTGAGTCTTTTTGAACTGCTTCGAATGATATTTGTGTGTTATGCATGCGTTGAATAAACTCGTCAGTACTGAGATCAGTTCTGTGAGATTTGCTTGAAGCACTCTGTTTGAAATATCTGAAGTGTCTGACGCTTTATCTGCTTTTACTCATCTGATTGTCTGCTTCACTTCATCTTCTATGATGCATGAATTGAATGAGACTGTCAAAGATATGAATGACTCTGCGATGTCATTGACATTCGCTTGAAAAGATGAGAAAAAGAACTTTTCTTGCAGTATCTCGATTTTTTTCTTGAACGTCGTTGTCATATGATCGATGTCGCTTCGCTTCAGTGACGAAAATTGAGAAAGCTTTTTAGATAATTGACTTTCGATTCTAGCTCATTTTGCAAAGCGTCATATTGATTTGAGTGCTTCGCTTAACTCATGCATTTGTGATCTGAAGTGTGTGCATTTCATTTGTCGAATGATCTTGTTTTTATGATCGTTGTGCTTCAAATATTCATTTCACGCTTTTAATGTGTCTTGCATTTTTCATATGATTCACAGTCATCTTGATTTCATTACTACTTCGAAGCAGCTTTGATTTCAAAAGTCTCTTGCTTGATTTGATGATTTTGTTAAATAGATAGATTTTTCGATGATCTTCTGTAGCACTCTGATAATCTTGCACACTCTGTCATTCATTATAGTCTTGTCGTTTAAAGAGCGTTTCAAAGATAAATGTATTCGCGAATAAGCACTCAATGCTTCTGTATTCATTTTTTTTCAAAGTCATCAAGTCAAGAGCTGCACGAAGATTGTTTGTAGATATAGCTTTGTGATGATTGAAAGATGATTCAACTTCTGATGCAGATTGATTTGTATTTTGCACTTGCATATCATGAACTGTATTTTCTCGCTGCTAAAGACTAAATCAATCATCGTAAATTGATTGTGAGCTTCGCGAGTAATAATGTTTAATTTCAGCAATAATTTCAGTCTTGCATTTGTAATGATGTTTAGCAGAGTATTAGTTGTTGTATGATGAGTGAAGCATTTTCATCTCTTTCAATGAAAATAATGTAGATTGAAATCTTTTACAATCAGTTGTTCACAGTCATTCTTGAGTAGTTCATTCAAACGAGAAATGATTAAAGATCTTTTTGTAAATGTAATAGACAGTGAGCATGAATTGTAAACATTTAGAAGTCTTAGCATCTGCGTTTCATTGTTTGAAATTGCGAGTTAATATTCTGATTGAACAAATGTCTGACTCAACTGTTTCTACTATTCATTGATCAAATCTTAAATGTTTGTTAACATATATGCATGTTCTTGATTAAGATGATAAGTTTTTCATTAAATGAAAGAAGTTGTGTGCTGAGTTAAATGATTGTGAATTATTGTTATTGTGATCTTGCTTCTGTATAGCTACTATGTCAAATTCGCGAACTTCTCTGTTAATTAAAAATGATTCTTGAATTCTTAATGACTTTCTGATGTTATACTGTAGAATTCATAGAAAAGATTGTTTTATCATAAAGTTATTCATAGTTGTTGTTGACTCTGCAATGAGAAGACTCTTTGTATGCTTTCAATCATCAAGAGTCTTTCTTACTTTCTGATTGAACGTTTCTGAATCTGCTCAGATGTTGTCTCGTCTGAGTTGCTATTCACGCAAGAGAAAAGATTGACTCGTCTTTTCTTGATTTCTACTATCTGTCAAGCTGATTCATCAGCGATTCAACTGCGTGTTTTCAACATGATTGTTGCTGAGCTCGAGAAGTTTATTGAATTGAAAGAATTCATTGAATCTGAAGAGTTCATTGAATCTAAAGAGTTCATTGAATCTAAAGAGTTCATTGAATCTAAAGAGTTCATTGAATCTAAAGAGTTCAGAGACAGCGAGAAGAATGTGCGATTGTATTTAGACGCTTCAGAATATTTGAACAATCTGTTTCTATAAATTTCAAATGCTTGTTTCATCTGCTGTTGTCACTTGAGACATGTGCATCTTCAGAGTTCGTGATTTTCGTTGCAGTTGATGCAACGTCTTCTGTTCAAAAACATCACGCACTTCTTGATGTGATGCTTGTCTACGCACTTTTTGCAGCGCTGATTCTTTCTGCAGAACTTAATCATGTGATCAAATTCGTGACATCTGAAGCACTATGTGATGCAACAGTTCTTTTCAAATAGCTTGCATGTACATTCTTGATACAAGTTCAGCATGCTCACGTTCATTAATCAATTCATCATCGCTTCAATCATGATTTTTATGATGAGCAATGAATAAGTCTTTTCGCTCTTTGCTATCTTCTTGAGTCAGATTATTCTTAGAACTTTCAGATCTTCATGAAGTCTTGTGTTATCTTTTATCAATCTTTCAATGATTTTTTTCTGATTGCTTGTGTCTATTGTAGTGCATACTTCATATGTCAGCACTGCAAAGATTTGACGTGTCACACATGTTGAACTCGTGATTTCTTTTGCTCATGTTTAAGTCTTTTTCAGATTTGCTCAAGCATCTGAACTAACTGCGTGAAGAAAAATGTCATCGCTACTCAGCTTGCAAAGTGAAATGATTAGATTTCTTTGATCTGTTGACACGTCTGCAATTTTCTGTAAAATCTGTTTGATTGACTTCTTCTGTATTTTTTCTATTTCTCTTCTGTTCATTATCTTAATCATGACTTCTCATTTCTTGCGAAGCGATGACAAGTTATCTCTGAGACGTTACTTTCTTGTCGCTATTTCTTCTCTTGTCATGTTCGCTCATGATGTGATTTTCGTTGAAAGACGTGTGCTTCTCTGTATATTCAACTGCTTGTTTAGCAGTTGAACTGATGTTTTCAGTTTCTGTACATTCTTCGCGATGAACACATTCTGATTCACATGATGTTTTTCTTCTGAGTCGAGTTGAAGACGTTGAATCAGCTTCAATGCTATCTCTTTTCATGAATGATCTTTGCTCTTCTCTTTCTTTAACGTTGATATCTTTATTAGTAAATTAATAATGTTAGCAATGTTCTCTTCATCATTGTGTAAGCATTTCAATCTTGCATTTTTGTTTTCTTGTGACAAATCAATGTCACTTGCAATCATCTTTGAATCAACATTGCTGCAATTCATGCAATTCATCATTGTTCAATCATCTTTTAAATTCACTCTGTCTTGTTTATAATGCTCTTTTTCAAAATTTGTGATGCGTGCGTTGTGATTGTTTTTACTTGATTTTTAATGAATATTCTTTTTGAATAACTTAAAAAATACAATTAAAAACTTCTTGTTTCAGATGAGAAACAAGATTGAAGGAAATTTATTTCTTATGAATGAGCTAAGTATTAGTTAACTTTTTATGAGCAAATTAAGAGTTATATTACTTTTTGTGAGCAGATGAGAAATTGAATTACTTCTTGCAAGTAAATTGAGAATTGAATTGCTTCTTGTGAACAAACTGAAAACTGAGTTACTTCTTTCTTTTTTTTCCCTTTTTTTTCCAAGTTTTACGTGCTTATGCAGTCTAAGACTATGAAACACAATGCTATTTATCTAGATAGTAGCACTGAAGCGCTGTGTGTATGCTAAATTACATGTAATCTAGTCAAAGTTGATGCAGTATATCTTTTCATTGAGCAGTCAAATTGTTAGAATGTGCATACGAGCGTGTGAACTGTTTATATAATCAAGTGATCATATAAACAACTCGAAATTGTAAAAGCTGATCACTTCAATGTAAGCTTTTGAATTTGCATTTGATTATCTGAAGAATAAATGATCTTTGATCTATGTATGTGAAAGCTGATCACTTTGATGTGAGCTTTCAAATTCGCTGTTTGATCATTTAGCTGAGCAAGCTAAATTAACTTTGATCTATGTATGAAAGCTGATCACTTCAACGTTAGCTTTTGAATTTGCTGTTTAATCGTTTAGCTGAGCGAGCTAGATAAGTTTTGATCTATGTGCGAAAGCTGATCACTTCAACGTAAGCTCTCAAATTTGCATTTGATCATCTGAAGAGTAGATAATCTTTGATTTATGTATGTGAAAGCTGATCACTTTGACGTGAGCTTTCAAATTCGCTGTTTGATCATTTAGCTGAGCAAGCTAAATTAACTTTGATCTATGTATGAAAGCTGATCACTTCAACGTGAGCTTTTGAATTTGCTGTTTAATCGTTTAGCTGAGCGAGCTAGATGAGTTTTGATCTATGTGTGAAAGCTGATCACTTTAAAGTGAGCTTTCGAATTTGCTGTTTAATTATCTAGCTGAGCGAGCTAGATAAGTTTGATTTATGTGCGAAAGCTGATCACTTTGACGTGAGCTTTTGAGTTTGCTGTTTGATTATCTAGCTGAGCGAGCTAGACGAGCTTTGATCTATGTACAAAAGCTAATCACTTCAACGTAAGCTTTTAAATTTGCTGTTTGATCATCTAGCTGAGCAAACTAGACGAGTTTGATTTATGTGTGAAAGCTGATCATCTTGACATAAGCTTTCGAGTTTGCTGTTTGATCATTTAGCTGAGCGAGCTAGACAAGCTTTGATTTATGTACGAAAGCTGATCACTTCAACGTAAGCTTTCGAATTTGCTGTTTGATCATTTAGCTGAGCGAGCTAAATAAGCTTTGATTTATGTATATGAAAGTCGATCACTTTGACGTGAACTTTCGTTCGCTGTTTGATCATTTAACTGAACGAGCTAAATGAGCTTTTGATTTACGTAATTAAAAGCTGATTACTTCAACGTAAGCTTTCAAATTTGCTGTTTAATCATCTTGCTGAGCGAGCTAAATGAACTTTGATCTATATAACTGAAAGCTGATTACTTTGACGTGAGCTTTTATTCGCTGTTTGATCACATGATCATCTAGTTACATGATTTTATTGTTTGTGAGCATCGCGATGCAATGCTCAATCTGTATATGTGAAAGCTGATCACTTCAACATGAGCTTTCATTCGCTGTTTGATCACTGTTTGATCACATTATCATTTAGTCACATGATCTTGTTGTTTGTGAGCATCGCGATGCGATGCTCAATCTGTGTATGTGAGCATAACGCGTTGTTACTGCTTTGTTGATGAGATTGTTCAGCTCTTCTGACAAGCATAGCTTGCAGAAGATTTGTAGTCAGCATCTCATACAGATAAATCTTATTGTTGATCGAGTTACTTTTTTTAAGTGAATGAGAAACTAAATTACTTCTTGCAAGTGAACTGAGTGCTGAACTGCTTCTTGTGAGCAAACTGAAAACCGAGTTACTTCTTTCAAGTGAATAAGAAACTAAATTACTTCTTATAAGTAAACTGAATGTTGAATTGCTTCTTGTGAGCAATCTGTAAACTGAATTACTGTCAAAGACTGAGTTAAACTAAAGATACTATTAATATAAAAGACTGATATTATTATTACTTTGATAGAATCTAAATACAAGACAATACATCAAATAATGTATAAGATGAAAGACAAAGAGTGAAAGAAAAGAATGAAAACTCAACTTCTATATACATGAATTGAGCAGAATCAAGACTAGACAGTAGTTTTATTGACTTAAGATTTCAGAAGTTCATGCACATGATTGAAATGATTGAAACAGAATTGTTGAGACTAAATTAAGATGATGATGACTAGATTGATGACTTGATTCATTGAACTGCAAAACAGATTCAATGAATCAAGATTATTTAAAATATCGACAATTTATGTTTTAAATTAAGTTAATGATCTGACATCATGACAATAGCTTTTCTCTTCAAGACTGAGCTTCTGCAAGATGATGAGAAGAAACAAGATGAAATGAGAAAGAATTGAAGATGAAGATTGAAATGAAATAAGAATTGATGTGAACGCATTTTAATGTGATGAAGCACAGATGAAACTAGAATAAATCTGAGTCACATCTGAGTCAGATCTGAGCAAGATGTCTGAAGAGTAAGACGAGATAAGATGCATTTTAACATGATGATGCATGAGTAAAACTAGAATAAATCTGAGTCACATTTGAGTCAAATCTAGACAAGATCTGAATCAGATCTGAGCTGAATTAAAATGATGAAGATTGAACTTAATGTTCTTGACATTGACATTAAAATATCACACACAACAGTACATGTAATTCTTCAACGACAGAATTGACAAGATGATATTCATTAAGCGTTTGCTCATAATTATTCAGAAGATGAAAAGACTTTCAAGTAGAAAAATGATCTTCTCAATTGACGTAATACTTGAGCAGAGATGAGTTATAACATTTATCACGCTTGAAGTTTAGTATGCTGTTTACATATCAGAATCTTTTATTATTCTTGATGATAACAAGTTCTTAAGATTTCTGACGTTGATTTAAAAGAAAATCACTTGTGATATGATTCAGAAGAGTGACATGAAAGATTGAATGAATCTTCATGAATGCTGAAAGATTTAACTCAATGATCAGAGAATTGTTCTTAAAGATACACTTGATCTTAAAGAAATCAACATTATGATTATTTAACTTGATAGTAAGACGAGTGATGCTGAGATTACAAACATTCAGTCAGACTTCATCTTCAATGAAGTATCTAGAACAAGAATGATGAAAGAGATTAACATTGAATTTGTAAATGATCTGAGCTATAAGCATCTCATCATGTAGATGCTCAGTTAGTTTCTTCATCTTCTTGATAAACTCTTCAACATTAATTAACTTGTTTTGAGCTTAAGATGTAAGATTCTCAAGCAGAGACTCAGAAAACTCGAAGTCTAGACGTGAATTTTGATTCAAATTGATCAAGAAGAATGATGCTAAAGTGATTAATGATGATGCATTATTGACGACGAATTTAACTTCAGAAAGTCATTTAGCTCAGTCATTCTGCATGTAGTTGACGAAGACTCAAAGATAATGCTTCATAATAGCATTGATTCTCTTGATTTGATCATCGATCTCAGAGTGATACGTCGTTGATAACTTAACGTTTATCTTCAGCATTTTACACATATGCTTTCAGACATTGAAAATGAATTGTGTGTCTCGATCAGACATAAAGAACTTGAGTAAATCATGATGTTTTCAAACATAAGCATAGAAGCAATTGATAACTTCTTCAACTTTCATAGAAGTGATGAGAACTAAATGTCTCATTTTGATAAAATGATCGACGAAGATTAAAACATATTTATATGTGATACTCATGAAGATACTGAGCGATAAAGAATTTACATAGTTCATGAAGATATCACATCAACGACGTTCAAAAATTGAAAGAAGATGCAATCATTCTTGAGTTCATTGTTTAAAAAGCTTGAAATGTGTATACATGTGATAGTTTCATATGAAGTGTTGAATATACTTATAAATGTTTGATCATCAATAAACTTGATTGATCAGTTCATAACTTTTTGCTCTTTCTGAATGATTATTGACGACATTATCATAAGCGAGCTGAATGATACGAAGACGTAGTTTATCTGAGTTGAGCATGTACTTTCTTTCTTGAAAATACAGATGATTCTCGTGTTCTTCACACTCAACTAGAGAAATTTTATTGTGATGTCGTGCTTCATTACAAAGTGCTTCAATTATCTGAGCTGCGAATTTGTCATTGATTTCAACTTGCTTTCACAATGTCTGAGTGAGAATGTCAGCAGAATCTTCATCAAGATTTAGAGTGTCTTGATCTAGCTGAAACTTGATGTTTTCAACGTTGAATTCTTCGATTTCTAGATTCATAAAAGTTAGAATTTGCAAGAGTGCTGAGATAATTGAAGACAGATGTAATTGAACTGAATCTAGAGTAATGATTTGTGACTGAAGCTTCATGACTTTGATGTTGAAGACATTGAAGATGAGATTTTCAACAATATCAAGATTTAAAACATGAGTTTTCAGAATTGTTTGATGTTGATATTGATGTCAAGAATCGAATGTATCTCTCTCTTTAAAAAGATCTTCTGAGCAACGTGTCAGAGCATTCAACTTATCATCAATCTTGTCAAAATGATAAGCGACGCAATAGTTGAATCTAGATAAAAATTCGCTTCAACGAGCTTGATGACGACTCAACTGCTTAGTTGACATGAAATACTTAAGATTTTTGTGATTCGTGATTATCTCAACAGAATAGATAGAGTCTTCAAGCTCTGATCATCATTTCTCAAAAGCGCAAACAATGATCATGAGTTTTTTATCGTAGATCTCGTAGTTACACTCGATTGAATTATGCTTCTTTGAAAAGTAAGCAACTAAATGAAGAATCTCATTCTCATCATACTGAGAAAGAATGTCTTTAAACACATAGTTCAAAGCATTGATTTCTATCACAATCTTGTGATCTAAATTATAGTGACAAAGAATAATCTTGAAAGTGAAGACTTTCTTAAAAGTGTTGAATGCAATCTGACATTTCTGAAATCAGACAAAGAATACATCTTTTTTGATGAGATGAGTGAGCGAAGTAGTTATTCTATTATAGTCATAGATGAATCTTCTATAAAAGTTCGTGAAATCTAAAAAACTTTGAACGTTTTTAACGTTGATTAAAATGAATCTGTTGACAATGATGTTTATCTTAAAAGAGTTCATCTTGATTTCTTCAATGATGATTATCAATTCTAGATATGAAACTTGAGTGATGTGAAACTTGCATTTGATTATATTCATCTGAAGACCTGCTTCTTGCAGCTTTCGCAGAATGAGCTTGACATGAATCTCATGCTCAAGTTTATTGTTGAAATAGATCAAGATGTCATTCAAATAAGCTGTATAAAACTTATTTAAATGTTTACAAAAAGTATTGTTGATGTACTTCTGAAACAAGACAGACTCATTATATAAATTGAAAAACATGACTAAATACTTGAATAATTCAAATTGAGTGTGAAAGATGATGAGAGCTTCATTTTCTTCTTTGATTCGAAGTTAATTGAACGCAAAGATGATATTCAGCTTGATAAAGATTTTAGCTCAACTTAAATGATTCAGCGTTTCTGAGATCAAAGACAGAGAATATCGATTCTTGACTGTAATAGCGTTCAGATCTCAATAGTTCATGCAGAAACAAAGTTCTTCTTCGAATTTCTTGATGAAGAGAACAAAGATGATCATCTGAAAGTGATTGACTTGAATGAAATCTTTGCTCAGATTTTCATTCAGATAACGACAAAGTTCTAGAATTTTATCATGACTCATGTCATACAAAGTGAAGACTGAGAATTGAGCATCTTCTTTAAGATGTATGACATGATCATGAGCTTAATGCGAAGACAAGATATCGACGTTTTTCTTGAAGAAGACATCTAGAAACTTGAAATATTTGAACGATAAAATTATGATTGAATCAACGTTCTTACTTTATCAATAGACTTCAAGATTTTCTTGTGTCATAAATGCAGTTAAATGAAATTTCTTTTTCATTTGATGAAGATTCAGACGATGATTCTTATCATATGTACTGTCTTGAGAACGAGATGAGAACTGAGCAAGAGTTGAGCTGTTCTTTGAATAAACAGTCAAAGCTGCATGACGCGATTTTGACTCATTAGAGTCTAGACTAGAAGACGAGATTGACTTAAGATTCAAGAAGACATCGATTTTCTTTAGAATGATGTTAAACACTTCAATGTCTTTGACATGAGCAGCATGATTAAAGCTTTGAACTTTCAACTCAATTATGTCAAGTTGTATAAAAGATTGATTGAATTGATTTGCTTGAAAGACAACAGAAGTTCTAAAGAAAAAAGAATTTCAACACTTGATTTTTGATGAGTATTCTTTTTGAATGACTTGAAGAATATGATTAAAAGCTTCTTGTTTCAGACAAGAGACAAGACTGAATGAAGTTTGTTTCTTGTGAACAAGCTAAATATTAGTTGACTTCTCATAAGTAAACGAAGAGTTATATTGCTTTTTGTGAGCAAACGAGAAACTGAGTTACTTCTTGTGAGTGAATTGAAAACTGAATTACTTCTTGTGAGTGAACTGAAAACTGAGTTGCTTCTTTCAAGCAAATGAGAAACTAGATTGCTTCTTGCAAGCGAACTGAAAACTAAGTTACTTCTTTCAAGCAAATGAGAAACTAGATTGCTTCTTGCAAGCGAACTGAAAACTAAGTTACTTCTTTCAAGTGAATGAGAAACTAGATTACTTCTTGCAAGCGAACTGAGTGCTGAATTACTTCTTGTGAACAATCTGTAGACTGAATTGCTTCTTGTAAGTAATCTGTAGACTGAATTGCTTCTTGTGAGTGATTCATGAACTGAGTTACTTCTTGTGAGTGAATTGAGAGCGAGACTGAGAAAAAGCTACTTTGTTAACTTCAAGCGAGAAATTTTCTTCTTGTTGATTAAAATCATAGATCTTGACGAGAAATTAACAACAATGATTAAGACAGAAGAAGAAAGACAAGATAAGAATATTGTGTTCAAAATTGACATTAATGACGTGATGATGAAGTCATGACAAATCCATGATGATGAGATATTGACTTAATTTAGTGACATAAAAGAATAGTTTTTCAATGTGTTCATCGAGAATCATTGTGATTTCAACGACATAAGTAATGTCATTGATTAAAGTGACTTGATCATCAAATTCTCGAAGTCTGCAAGAATGAGTTAATTGATGTAAGAGAAAATGATGTTGTTGCGTGAAGAATTTATTCATAAAAACATAAGCAAAGACTTCACTATCAATCAAAGCGAAAGTGAAAACTTTAGATTGAGCTTGACGTAGAATACAGAATACTATCATGTGACTATCTTTGAATGTTGAATTGAATTCAAAGAGTTTCAAGACAGATTTAGCAGAAAACTTTCTATATGATTGAAGTGAGAGTAAAAAGATTGAGACTAGTAGACAAAATAATATGTATACAGATCTTTGAGCGTAACTTAGTTCAGAAACTAAACTTTTCTTGCAGACAGCAAGACTTCTTCATTTATACTGATGATATCACTGTCATAAATGTTCATGATATGCAGAGTGAAGAACTTTTTATTTGAGCATTCTTTAGTGATTTTGCTTGAATGTTGCAACTTGCAGTAGTAGCACAGCTTTCACTTGTTGCAGATTTTCTTAATTTCAGAAATGATCAAAGTCTTATTTTAAACAATGACAATGATGAAGCTTAAATTCATTGACTCATTGAGAAATGAAAGAGAAAGAGACGAAGATACTGTTGAAACAACAGTCACAAAGATGATGATCTTTGAACTCAAAGAATTACTAGTCAATGCAAAGATGCTCTTGACTTTGATGAATGAAACAATAATGAAGATGAAGTGAGATTGACAATGCTTAAGCTGCTGAAACTCTTCATCAATGTCAAAGAATGCTTGAACTCATTAATGAAAGATGAATGATTAAGTTTTATCAAGATTTCGTCAGAAGAAAATGATGACTTGAGTGAAATAATTGACATTACGCTTCAAACAGTCAATCAATGAAAAATCTTTCATCAAAGAATGTTCTTTCTTTTGATAAAAGAGATTGTAGTAATCAACAAAGCTATTCATGTCTTGCTTCAGAATTTCACGAAAATATAGATGAGCATCTTCTGTCTTAAAAAAGTTGTCGCAGTAATGACATAACTTGTGTCATCAATCTGCAAAGATGAAAATGATACAAAGATCATTGACTTGATATTAACTCATTAAATTGTGAGTCTTTTTATCTATGATGAGTCGTGACTCGACATAAATGATCTTGACTCGATGAGAGAAATAATGATCATCATTCATGTTCATGCATTGTATCAGACTCTGCTCTCATGCATTCAATCAATCTTTGTTTCTTTCATATTCAGATATGTTAAAAAGCTTCTTGAATCTAAAAGCAATGATAATAACAACAGAATTTGCAAAGAGATGAATGATGAGAGAAAATTGTTTATTCAAGATTTGTGCAATGATCTGAGCTATCATCATGAGAGATTGAGAATTCAATTCTATATAGATTAAAGAACTGAGAATGATGAATGAGAATAAAATAATAATATCATGTTATTGAACTTGATTTTGAAGCTTTTGCATTACGCGAAAGATCTCAACTGAATTTTCGATCACACTTTGAGTGAACTGTTCAACAGTATGCTCATTGTTGATCAAGAGATTGTAAAATGACTTCATTTGAGCGAAAGAATAATTAAATGAGATTTCAATGTATGAAAATGTTGCAAAAAGTGTAGATCTTTTGTAATGTCAAAGACTGAGCTAAACTAGAGATACTATCAATATAAAAGACTGATATTATTATTACTTTGATAGAATCTAAATACAAGACAATACATCAGATAAGATAATGTATAAAATGAAAGACAAAGAGTGAAAGAAAAGAATGAAAGCTTGACTTTTATATACATGAATCGAGCAGAATCAAGACTAAACAATAGTTCTATTGACTTAAGATTGCAGAAGTTCACACACACAATTGAGATGATCAAAACAAAATTGCTGAAACTAAATTAAAATGATGATGACTAGATTGATGACTTGATTCATTGAACTGCAAAACAGATTCAATGAATCAAGATTATTTAAGATATTAATGATCTATGTTTTAAATTGAGTTGATGATCTGACATCATGACAATTACTTCTTGTGAATGATTTGTAAATTAAATTGCTTCTTATGAGTGATTCATGAATTGAGTTACTTCTTGTAAGTGAATTGAGAGTGAGATTAAAGAGAAGCTACTTTGTTAACTTCAAGCGAGAAATTTTCTTCTTGTTGATTAAAATCATGAATCTTGATGAGAAATTAACAATAATAATTAAGACAAAAGAAGAAAAACAAGATAAGAATATTATGTTCAAAATTGATATCAATGACGTGATGATGAAGTCATGATAAATTCATGATAATGAAATACTAACTTAATTCAATGACATAAAAGAATAGTTTTTTAATATGTTCATTGAGAATCATTGTAATTTCAACAACATAAATAATGTCATCAATTAAAGCAACTTAATCATCAAATTCTTAAAGTTTGCAAGAGTGAGTTAATTGATGCAAGAAAAAATAATGTTATTGTGTGAAAAATTTATTCATAAAGACATAAGCAGAAATTTCACTATCAATCAAAGTGAGAGTGAGAACTTTAGATTAAGCTTGACGTAAAATACAAAATACTATCATATAATTATCTTTAAATGTTGAATCAAATTCAAAGAGTTTTAAGATAAATTTAGCAGAAAACTTTTTATATGATTGAAGTGAAAGTGAAAAGATTGAGACTAATAAACAAAATGATATATATACAGATCTTTGAACATGACTTAGCTTAAAAACTAAACTTTTTTGCAAACAGCAAGACTTTTTCATTTATATTGATAACATCATTGTTGTAAATGTTCATGATACGCAAAGTGAAAAACTTCTTATTTGAGTATTCTTTAACAATTTTGCTTGAATGTTACAATTTGCAGTAGTAGCATAGCTTTTACTTATTGCAGATTTTCTTGATTTTAAAAACAATCAAAGTCTTATCTTGAATGATGATAATGATGAAGTTTAAATTCATTAATTCATTGAAAGATGAAAGAGAAAAAAATGAAGATATTGTTAAAACAACGATCACAGAAATGATGATCTTTGAACTCAAAAAATTATTAATCAATGCAAAGATATTCTTGACTTTAATAAATGAAACAATAAAGAAGATGAAGTGAGATTAATGATGCTTAAGCTGCTGAAACTCTTTATTGATATTAGAAAATGCTTGAATTCATTAATAAAAGATGAATGATTGAGTTTCATCAAGATTTCATCAGAAGAAAACAATGACTTGAGTGAAATAATTAACATTGTGCTTCAAACAATCAATCAACAAGAAATCTTTCATCAAAGAATGTTTTTTCTTTTGATAAAAGAAATTGTAATAATTAACAAAGTTATTCATGTTTTGCTTCAGAATTTCATGAAAATATATATGAGCATCTTCTGTCTTAAAAGAATTGTTGCAATAATGATGCAACTTGTATCATCAATCTGCAAAAATGAAAATAATATAAAGATCATTAACTCAATATTAACTTATTAAATTGTGAGTCTTCTTATCTATGATGAATCATGACTCAACATAGATGATCTTGACTTGATGAGAAAGATAATGATCATCATTCACATTTATGCGCTGTATCGGATTCTGCTCTCATGCATTTAATTGATCTTTGTTTTTCTTATACTCAAATATATCAAGAAGTTTCTTGAATTTAGAAGTGATGAAGACAGCAACAAAATTTGCAAAAAGATGAATGATGAAAGAAAATTGATTGTTCAAGATTTGTGTGATGATCTGAATTATCATCACAAAAGACTGAGAATTCAACTTTATATAAATTGAAGAATTGAGAATAATGAATGAGAACAAAGTGATAACATCATGTTATTAAACTTGATTTTGAAGCTTTTGCATTACATGAAAGATTTAGACTGATTGCGTCGAGTCGAATCATCGAGATCAAGTCGAGTTCTCGACTCGTCAAGACTCGATTCGAGTCAAAATTCTTGATCTGAGTATTCAAGTTAAGTTGAGATGTTCGATCTGAGTATTCAAGTCGAGTCAGAGAGTTGAAATCGAGTATCGATTTGAAATACTCGACTCGACTCGTCAAGACATGAAGATAGATAAATAGATATTCTATTATGACTCTCTATTATGACTTTCTATCATGACTTTCTATCAAATAGTCTTCATGTTTTTCTATCATAGCTTCTCTTCATGACTTTTCTTCATAACTTTCTATCATAGCTCTCTATCATAGCTCTCTATCAAACGATCTTCATGTTTCTCTTCATGTTTCTCTTCATGTTTCTCTTCATGTTTTTCTTCATGTTCTTCTTTATGACTTTCTATCAAAAAGGTAATGCAAAAAGATAATGCAAAGGCGAAAAACCGGAAAAATTTCTATATTTAGCTCTCTTGACATCATATTCGATTGCTTGATGAGTCGAGTCAAGTCAGCGAGTTCTGACTCGACTCGAGATCAATATTGAGTCGAGTCATGAGATTTAACTCAAGTATTTGAGTCGAGTCAGAAGATTCGACTCGAGTACTCAAGTTGAGTCAAAATGTAGATATGAAAACTCGACTTGACGATCAGTCTAGAAAGATCTCAACTGAATTTTCAATCATACTTTAAGCAAACTGTTCAACAACACACTCATCATCAATTGAAAGATTGTGAGATGACTTCATTTGAGCAAAAGAATAACTAGATGAGATTTCAATGTATGAAAACGTTGCAGAAAGTGTAGATCTTTTATAATGTTACAAACTAGACTAGAAACTATTAATATAAAAGAATGATATTATTATTACTATTCAAGATGATTACAGTCAACTTGAGTGACTTGATAAAATCTAAATACAAGACAATACATCAAATAATGTATAAGACGAAAGACAAAGAGTGAAAGAAAAGAACAAAAGCTCAACTTTTATATACATGAATTGAGCAGAATTAGAACTAAACAATAGTTTTATTGACTTAAAATTGCAGAAGTTCGCGCATATGACTGAGATGATTGAAACAGAATTGCTGAAACTAAATTAAAATGATGATGATTAGATTGATAACTTGATTTATTGAACTGCAAAATGAATTCAATGAATTAAGATTATTTAAAATATCAATGATTTATGTTTTAAATTGAATTGATGATCTGACATCATGACATATTTCATCAGCATCACTTCTTGCTTTTTATACTTCTACTTTCAAATCAACAGCTGAATCTTTATAGTAATGATGAAAATAATTTTTTTTAATTCTTACTTGATTCAACACTCATTATGAATCTATGCAAGATTTTATATACTGTAGCGAACACTGCATTAGCACAACGCTCTTTTTGCATCAAAAACCACTTCTTTCTGCGCTTTATACTATAACTGTTTTCAATGCAAGAACTTTATAAGTTTGTTTCTTCTTTATTTTCTTTCTCTTTCATTTGATTCTTTAATGATGTCACAGCTTGAAATTAATTCAGTATGCTCATTGAGAGTATCATTCAAATGATTGTCATCATTGCGCTCATGATTTCTAAGAGCTTTCTCAAGTTCGTGATGTTTTCTTCTCATTGCATTACTTTTCATTTTACTTTTCATCTGAAACATGTTAATAAAATGTGCTTGATCAACATTTAATCTTTGTTGCACTTGCACATCATCATAATGACATCAAGTACTCGTTTCTCATGTAGAAATTGATTGAAGTCAATTTTTCTCATGTGTAACTGCGTCAATAATGCGCTGTGAGACTTTGCATGATTCTTGTGCAGTCACAGATATCGATGTATCATCTTTGATATCAGATATTGAAAATGAGCTGCGTTGAATTTCTTTTTTCAGACTATTCTTTATGTTTGTCTGATTTATTTCTGTATGAATGTCAATTTTATCATCATTTCAATGCATTAATACTCAGTCAGCAATAAAGATAAATCATATATGTCATCAATCATCTTGTTCATCACTTTATTTTCAAGTACTTCTGCATATTTTGTCATTTAATGTAGTTTCAGCATGACTTCTTGAAATCAAATGCTTTCATGTGCAATCTGAACTCATTGCAAACATGTCTGATTTTTTGTTGATATCATAACTTTCACTGTTTTCAAAGAAGTCTGACTATCACTGTATACTTTGTATATCTTTTCATGATACTTTCGATTCTTTGTCACTACATCTGCAAAATATTTCATTCTTGTGATCAATTCTTTCAGTTCTTCATGATGAGTAATGACTAAAGTCAATTCTCTCAATCTCTTATTTAGCTCTCAGTTAGTTTTCATTGCAGTCGTTGTAACATTCTTTCTACTGTCACTATTGTTCAAATAAACTTTTTGCTTCAATGTGAATGTATCAAGATGATGTTGACTTATTGATATTTTCTTGTTTGCAACTATAACTACTCTTGATAACTTTGATCAGAAGATCATTATGTAAAAATGACTTCACTTCATCTTCATCTGTTCAAATGTTTCTTTCATTCACTTTTGCTTCAGCTGCAGAGATATCTTGCACAGCTTTGATTTTCAATCTCTTTTGAGTATTAAGTTGTTGCAAATTCAATGCATCATTGTTTCAATAACTTCATCTGATTTTCAAAAGTTTATGTTCATTATCAACTTTTATATCAGCTTTTGTAAATGAATATTTATCAATGTTGTGTTTATTTCTATTTGTAGAGCCTTTGTTGATATCACATGATAAACATAAATGATTTGTTGCAATGCTTTTTCTTGTACTGATTTCAGCTTGATGTTCAAATCTTTTTGATGATTCTTCACTTTCTGCAACATGTATCATATGATGACTTCGTGACTAAGCAAAGAATGTATCATCGCGAAGTATATTTACTTTCTCGTCATTATTGATGAGTCTCAAGTAAACTCAATGATTATCTGCATGATCTTTTGTTTAATCACTAGTTTTGCTTTGACATGATGCATGTGAATCACTCATTTCAGCTTAAAGTTCAGTTGAATTCTCAAAACTCTGATATTTAATTTCAAGTCAATCTGATGTTTTATCAACTTTACATCAACGTTCATATTGAATCACTTAGAGATTTTTATAAAGTGAATCAACTTATGCTTTGTCTTTGAAAACTTGATGTCATATGTTTTAATCACTGTTCACATCTATCATAGATCTTGCTAAGAACTTTGCAGTTGCACTTCATGAACTCTTCATATGTTAAAATATTGACATTGTTTACAAAATCTGTAAAGCTTGTTCTCAATCTGATGTCATCACATGCTTTTAGCAGATTCACGTTGTAAAACAGATATAATATTGATGATAGCAAAGAGTCTTGTGATATATCAATGTTCATGCTGCGTTTCATCGTCGTGTAGTCATTGATTGTGATCATGATGCGTCGATTTCTCAGAAAGTTCTTCACAAATTCAAGAAGCAGTCTGAGAACTCTTCTTTTTTTCATGTCATGCAAGAGTCTGCTATGTGCTATATTGTTGAATGCACTCTTCTCATTCAGACTCAGCAGTGAAACTACTCTTCTTCTTGTATCACTTCATACAGTGTGTATCTTTTCTATAATCAGTTGCAAAGTCGTATTTGTTGATCTGTGTTTGCGAGCTCTTATCTGAATGTTCAATATCAAGTCACATGCTTCTACAATGTTTTGCAGATGTTCAAATATGATGAACTTCAGTATCTTACTCAGCATGTTGAATAGTGCAATTGATTTATATATCTTTGCATTAAAGTAGTTCTTCTTGTCTGACTTTTACATTATTATTGTGATCGCGCTCTTGAACTGAGTTGATTGTATTCTCTTATCAGATTTGACATTTTGCGCATCATGTACTAAATTTAGTAAACATTGATGACAGCGACCTATCGAAGCATATGATATATCAAATCGATCGACAAGTTATAGAGCACAATCATATGATCAAAACAAGCTCTCATTCGACTCAATAACTTCACAGATGATTGCATCGCAAGTTAAAAATCGAAAATTGAAATTTTTCACGTTCACGCAGATCAAAATCGGCGACGAAATGAGTTTTCATCAACGCAGAAGAAAGAATCATCAATTCAGACAGTAATTTGATTGATAAATCGAAGAGCAAACTCACATGAAAAGAACAAGTCATCAATTGACTTCAGAACAGCACAGAAAACTGCATACTGATGCAAAAATCGAAATTGAACTCTTTTGCACTTGAAGATCGCACAAGAAACAACGTTGTTTCAGAAAAGTACAGCATTTCTTATCAAATCACTATCTGTTTTATCTTTTCTTGATGTGCAAGACAATAAATCAAGATCAGTCATTACTATTCTGAGCGAGATAACGTGACTACTTTGATACATGAAATATAAAGCAATTGCATTAAGCATTTTCTATCAAAAAGAGTAATCTAGATTCTTGCAGACTAGATTTATATCATTTTCGTCTGACATAAGTCAATAATAGAAGACGATCTATTGCAGATTTCAAGATAGAAATTGAGAAATCTCTATACTAAAGTTACTGTCTACGTGAAATGCTCTGAATAAGAGGTTAAAAAGATATTTAAGTGATGTCAAGTGAATTTTCTAGAAGCTTGAAGCTTGAAACTCGAAAAAACTCTCTATGAAAAGAAATATAAAGAGTCGCATTATGCGCTTTTTCTCGCCTCGTTTCGCGAATAGTAACGCGAAACTCAGCAGAAGCAATAGCTCAGCGTCAGAACTCAAAACGTTAACGATAGAAATTAAAAAGTCAACGTTAAAGATTGAAACAAATCTATGAAATAAACTTAGCATGAGTTCATCAACAAGCAAACAACTGCAAAACAACATTGTTGATTTATTTTGCAGTTAACAAAAATCACTCACATCAGCAAATAGAAAAACGTAATACATGTTTAGTTCACTTGATGCATTGATGCTAAATTCACATGCAAATGCGCACAACAACAAAAATACAATCAATTTGCGAAATGCAAATTCGCAGCAAAAAGAGCAAACACAAGCGATTGTGAAATTCAAAGAAATGAAAAAGCGAAAAGCGATGAAAAGTTCGCAAAAAGAAGTTAGCATCGAAGTTAGTACTAGCAAGTGCTACGATGTCATTTCTAAAAAGATGCAAATAAAGAGACTGCGCGAAAGAATTGAATTTGCAGTCAATCAGCTAAGACAAGCAGATCGACAACGAGATTTATTTGTATAAGATGCTGACTACAAATCTTCTGCAAGCTATGCTTATCAGAAGAGCTGAACAATCTCATCAACATTGACAGAGCAGTAACAGCGCTTTACTTACGTGTTGAGCTCACACACAGTCGAAAAGCGAGACAATGACAACGCGATCATCAGCGCGTTGAAGCTTGCACATACACAGAATAACAGCAACGTCTTTGCATACACGCTGCAGCTCATATACAACATATACACATATACTGCGAAGACACGACTCAGCTTTTGCGCATATACAGACAGATGTGATGCAGTAAATTGATCGATTTTTCGCATTTTCAGATTGATTTACACGCAGCGCAATCACACACAGAGCAGTAACAGCGCTTTATTCACACATTGAGCTCATATACAATATACACACATACACTGCGAAGGCACGATTCAGCTTTTGCACATCTACACGTTTGCAAGATGCAGTAAATCGATCGGTTTTTTGCTTTATCAGATTGATGTACATGCATTGCAATCACATACATTGCGAAGACACGACACAGTCTTTGCTCATATACACAGAATGACAGCAACGTCTTTGCGTACATGCTGCAACTCATATATATTACACACACATACATTGCGAAGGCACGACTCAGCTTTTGCGCATCTACACGCTCGCGTGATACAGTAAATCGATCGATTTTTCGCATTATCAGGTCAATTTACATGCATCGCAAGCATATACACTGCAAAGACACGACACAGTCTTTGCTCATATACACAGAACGACAGCAACGTCTCTGCGCACACGCTGCAACTAATATACGACATTCACACAGTTATTGCAAAGGCACGACTCAGCTTTTGCGCACATACACATCTGTGCGACGCAGTAAATCGATTGATTTCGATTTTCTGATCGATTTACATGCGTCGCAAATACATAGATCAAAACTCACCTAGTTCGTTCAGCTGAGTAATCATACAGCGAACTTGAAAGCTCACGTCGAAGTGATCAGCTTTCATCTACATAGATCGAAGCTCATCTAGTCTGCTCAACTAGATGATCAAACAGCGAACGAAAGCTCACGTTGAAGTGATCAACTTTCACAATACATCGATCGCTCATCTAGCTCGCTCAGCTAGATGATTAAACAGCAAATTCGAAAGCTCACGTCAAAGTGATCAGCTTTCACAATTTCGATTTGTTTATATGATTACTTGATTATATAGACATGTCGCGCGCTCGTATGCGCACTCTAACAATCTGACTGCTCAATGAGAAGATATACAGCAGCGATTATGACTAGATTACATGTAATTTAGCATACACACAGCGCTTCAGTACTACTATTTAGGTAGATAGCATCATGTTTCATAGTCTTAGACTGCATAAGCACGTAAAACTTGAAGAAGAAAAAAAAAAGCTTGAAGAAGCAATATCAGAACAGAAAGAGACTATAAGTCATAGCTTAATTTACATTCGAAGAGCATGCGACGAAAGCATAGAAAACTCGATTCAGAAGTAAATTGATCGACTTCAAAGTCAAACAAACAACAAACTGAAGATCATTCTACAATTGATTTAACAAAATGCTGAAAACATCAAAAAGAAAATCAACGCAAAGCAAATGACAGAGAATTCGCAAATCTTGCAGAAGACGCAGATTTCGCAAACGTCGCAAGTCATGCAAAATTCGCAAAAACCAACGCAGAAGCTCACATATGTGCAAAAAGCAGCTCAAGTTACAAGCGTAAATGCAAATGCAAATGCAAACACAAATGCAAATGCAAATGCGAATGCAAATGCAGGCGAATGAAACCTGGTTACCAAGAAATTCTCGCCAAAATCACAAGAAATATTATATCGCGAAAGAAGACTCATTGTCAATCTCAAAAATGAGAACTGAACTTTAAAGACGATGAAAATGCAAGATTCGATGAATAACACATTGAAAAAGGCGAAAATCGATCTAATAGTCATTATGATAGTCAAAATGCAAAAGGGAAACAATATTGTTCTGACAGTCTTGAAAAAATACATCGCAGAAGTCTTACTAGCGCAAAGAGCAATATGAAAGCATGTTTTTGATGTTAAAAGCATTAAGAAAGACGAGAAATGACACAAAATAGTTATACACAGTCTGAAAATCGAAATCTTCAATACGAAAACTGAAATAAAAAATCTAAAAACTGAGTTAGAGTCGTACAATTTCAAATTGAAACTAATAATCAATTTTATATGTTTATCATAGAGCGAAAATCGATCACGAAACAGACATGCATCAATGATCTTAGCATTTAGAATCGAAGCAGAAGTGCAAAGATATCTGAAAAACGACTTTTAGCTGCGAAATCAACATATCAAACAGTCGAATATTGAGACTATCGATCAAATGATCAATGTCAAAAATGTCAAATTTTTGAACATTTACAGAACAAATGTAACAGATCATCAAGATGCTTGTACTGCGAGCGAAATCATCAGATCTGAAAGCATAAATGTCAATTATCTACGTGCAAAGACAAGCAATCTTGCAATCACATGATTTCTAATTGTTGCAACTGTCAAAATGCGCACTTCGCAAACAGCGTAATGTGCAAAACATATCAGACAGCTCAGTCTATTAGCTCACAAAAAGATTCTCTAGTCACGAAATTGTAATGAGTATTGCATTTGAAATGTCACAAAACAACGCAAATGACGAAAGCTTTGCAAACACGTTGAATATTCGAATTCTACAGCACAATTGTGCAAGATCAACGCAAATTATGCATGCATGCATGAAATTTGCGAAAAACAAGACAGATATTGTTATACTACAAGAATCATAAATGAAAGACGAAAATATAACAATTTCGCATTCGTCGTTTATCTGCATCAAATCAAATGTTCAGAATACTCATGTCAGAGTACTGATATTTGTTACGAAAAATGTAAAGAAATTTACATGCACATCAAGATCAGACATAGTTAATAGCGAAGATATGCAAGCGATATCAATAGCGAACAATAAAATTCAGAAGAAAATTTTATTGTTCAATATTTACAACGAAAAGTCACAAAATGCAGATGACGAGCAATTATACATGATTAAGCGAGAATTAGCAAAAGTTATGCTAAATTCTGAGCAAAAAGTTATTATCATCGAAGACTTTAATGCACATCATAGCTGATGAAACGCAAAAATTTCAAACTCTATTAGAACGAAAGCGTTAATAAATTGAGTAAATTTACATAAGTGCAATCTGATTAACACTTCTGATATAGACACATATCACAGCTATTCAAGTCAGTCAAGCTCGATACTTGATTTAGCATTTGCATCAAAGAATATGCGCAATCACATCAAGAATTGACATATAGATGAGAATGCAAACACAGAATTCAATCATGAAGTAATTCTATTTACAATAGTTATGAAAAAAGTGAAGTTGGTCGAAAATTCGTTGAACGCGTCATACAATCTGCAAAAAGTCAACTGAAAAGACTTTGATGAACATTTGCAAAAGACGAAAGACAAAATGATTATCAAGATGCAAAGAATCACAAGTTTAGAAGCAAAAGTCATTTATTTGACTGAATGCATCAAGAATACAGTGAAATTATTCGTATTTAAACAGCGAATATGCGTAAAATCAAAACTTTGATGAAACAATGAACTCATCGAAATGCGAAAGACGCTGTCGTCAAAAAAGCGAATCTGAAAAAGATGCAGAAATGACGATGCATGAGCAAAGATAGTGCAAATGCGAAATTCGTATCATGATGCAATAAAGCTGATCAAAAACCAATTCTGAATCAATTTTTTGAACAACGTCGAAGAGAAAAAAGTGTTTCAGACATACAAGTTCACTAAATCACGTTTAATCAAAAAGCTACTCTTGATACAAAACTTGCAAAAAGAATTGAAGATTGAATTCAATGAAAAGTGCGAAGCATTTCTGAAAGCAATGTACTCATCATCTTCGAAAATTCAAATCAATGAAGAATTACTATTGAACGAAAGTATACAGTGATCAAGAGTTATCAAAGAGAAAATCAAGCACGCTATTAACTTCTCAGCACTCAGAAAAGTACTTGAATCAGACGATATGTCATTCGTAATTATACAGTGAGCGTACAAAACTATATTGAAAATCTTCAATTTAGTGTATTCAGATTTGATTGAAAACGACTATCATTTGAAGATATGACGTGAAGACACGAGAATTATTCTAAAAAAATCAGACAAGTCGAATTATTCAATTTCGAAGACATACAGAATTATTACGCTGCTAAACTGTTTAGACAAAGTAGCAGAAAAAATAATAGCAGTGCAACTGTCTTACACAGCTGAAATTAATGATAAGTTGCTGAATTTTGATCAAATGAAAGACAGAAAACAAAGATCAGCTATAGACGCAGTACTAAATCTAGTACATGATGCGCAAATGACAAAAAGTCGAGAAAACACGCTTATTTATTTACTTCTAGATGTCAAAGAAGTCTTTGATCATGTTGCATTGAAACAGCTGATCAAAATATTGATTAAATTGAAAATATTGATCAATTTAATCAATTGAGTAAAATGTTTCTTACAAAATTGAGTTATTGACTTAGCATTTGACGATGAACGTCAGAAATCAAAGAAAATAAGCACAGAAATATTACAAGACTCATCTATCTTGCTCATTTTATTTCTAATTTATATTCGATACTTGTTTTCAAAGATTTGCGCAAAGTTCGAAAATTTACAGTCACTCAGCTATATTGACGACGTGACGCTATACATTGAGGGAAGAAATATTGACAAGAATGTGAAAATGCTGGAAAACGCAGCAAAAATCGCTTTCACATGAGCTGAGAACAACGCAGTGCAATTCAATGACTCGAAATCTGAATTGATACACTTTGAAAGTTACAAGATGACATTCAATCAAATGATTATTCTACTCAATAACATGATCATAAAATCAAAAACATGCGTATAATGACTAAAAGTCTGACTGAATCAAAAGCTCAACTTCAAAGTTCATGTGCAAACGAAAATCGTGACAGTCACAAGAACGCTACACTCGTTGTTTAAATTAATGAATAGTGAGTGAAAACTAAATGTTAAATCAGGAAAGCAGTTATATCTGACATGCGTCACGTCTATTAGCGATTATGACGTCGAAATATGATGAAATAATCAAAAAAGCTACTTAGTCAAATTTCGCAAACTGCAAAACGCTGCATTACGAAAAATTCTGAGTGCATTTTGAACATCATTGATAGATGCTATGCAAATAGAAGTCGAAATTTCGTCGATGAAGATGCAATTAGATCAAAAGTGCAAGAACTACGTAATTTAAATAGTTGAATTATCGAAAAAACACTCTGTCAGAAAAAGAACATTTATTTCATACTCATCTCAATACTCTATTGAATTGAACCTAGATCTGAATGCATTGAAATATCTGAACTGAAACAAGATAAAGACGAATTTATCTTGAAAAGTCAAGAAGTGCAAAGACAGACTCACGCAGATATATTGAATATTGAACAAAGTGCAAAAAACACTGAATTCAATAAAAGAAATCGAAATTTCTCACTTCAAGAAATCATGAGGTCAAGAAATCAAGCATTTAGCAAAAATTCAAACCGAATTTGCAAAAAGCGAAACTCGTGAAATGATCAATACGCACTACAGAAAATTAGAAAGAATTATCAAAAAGGCGAAAAACATAGTGATGTATATCAACGCATCGCAAATTCGGAAAAAGATAGCAGAAGTTGAAACAGAAACTGAAACAACAGTGATATTCACGCATGAACTCATCAGATTCAGCAAAGCGACAAGTGTTTCTGACAAAATAATCACAACAAAAGCGAAACTGCAAGTTATTAGCGATGCAATCGCAATATGCAGCGAAAAAGCACTCAAAAACAGCGAAATTTGAGTGTACATAAACAGTCAAATGACTTTGCAAAGAGCAACGTCAATGTGAAGTTATTCAATGACATACGACAAAACTTGACCAATTTACGTCAGAATCAGTGTCAAATTCACATACAGTGAATATCGAGTTGCAAAAGCATTATTGAAAACGAAAAACAGATCAATTGATCAAAAGCGCTGCTCAAGAACTATCAGTTATTGACAACATGAAAGCAATCATCATAAGCTTCGTCAAAAAGCAAATTTGCAAAGAGGCGAAATTACAATGATTAAATGCATGAAAAAGCAGCATCAAGAAGGAAAAACAGTATCAAAAGCACATATCGAACGTGAATTTAAGTCAGAAATCACTAAAAGAGCTTAGAAAAATCGATAGACTAACGTTTTCAATCTTTATTCAGTTGAAAATGAGACACGACTATTTCAAGAGTTATTTGCATTAATTATCAGAGAATAATTCGAACAAATGCTATGAAATATGCAATGCAAGTCAAACGTCAGAGCATTTACTACTAAATTGCAAGCATTATAGATCAAAGCAGATAAAGCTTAAGAAAAAGACTCAGCTCAAAAACACAGATATCATATTGACGCTGTTCATCATCAAAATCGAAAGAATTACAACACTAAAGTATTTGAAAAATACTCGAATTGCAATGAGAAAATGACTATTAGAAACGAAAGAGTAGAACGCGAAGAATGCAAAGAAACAAAGAAAAACGAAAGTATGATTGTGAGAGTTTGAGCGAGAGCGCTTGTATATGCAAACTATCGATGTGATTGATTAATGAAAAAATATAAAGCAGCGACTTTGATCAGATTACATGTAACTTAACATACATACAGCGTCTAGACAATGTCATAGTCATAGACTGCATGCACTTAATGGAAAAAGAAAAAAAAAACTATATTCTTTTCTGCAGACATTTTTCAAAAAGAGAATGTATTTGTTCTGACGTGTCGTTGACGAGTCTGCGCATTATTTTATTTATGTATTCTGTATGTTTTAAAGTCTTGTTGAACGTTGTCTTGTAGATAACTCTTTTAATTTCATGATGCATCAGCAAAGCATCATTCTCAATTGAGAACAAATACTTGAAGTCTTTTGTGTTCAGCATAAGAATCTCTGAAGATGATGAAAAGTGAGTCTGAAACATCATCTTCATCTTATTTTGCATTGTTGTAGCAATGTCGAAGCACTTTAACTTGATCAGAGAGAAAATTGTTGCTTGAGTCAATGTGTCTGCAATTGCATTTCTTGCTTATTTCGCAGTTTTAAACAGTTCTCTCGAGAATTGTTCAACATTCTGCATGATCTTTTAATATTCACTGCATTTTTGTTTTCTGATGATCTTGCTCTTCTTGTCACATGCTTAAATGTACTTTGTTCAATCATTGATGATTTGACAGCTTTTTCTCATGCTTTTGATGATCTTTGTACACTTCTTCATTCATTCTGCTTTGATCATTTTGTATGATCTCGCTCAGAAAGTAAAAATCTCGATGATTTTCTTCAATGCATTCAGCAGTTGTTTAGTGTACTCATTTATGCATCAACGTCTCATCTTATGATTCAACAATAATTTCAACATTTGTTCTTTTAAAGTATTAATGAACTTCTCTTTATTTATTGTCTTTCAGTTGCAACATGATTTTCGCGCTGACTTTTTGCAAACTTTGAAATTTATAATTGTTTGTATTAACAAATGATTTGAGAAGTTTTTCATTTTTTTGTTAATTTTGCATTGTATTAATTGATTCATAATGTCATCTGTCGTGAAGATAAAATTTATTGTCATTTGAAATTTCTGATAATTTCTTGTAATCATGTCTTAAGATAACATCAGCAATGCATTGATATTTGTGATTATTTTATTTGACAATAAATGCTGTCTTGAGTAGAATAATTTTTCTCATGTGAGATGATGCAGATTGAAGTCTTTTACAAGAATGCATTCTTTCAACATGTGTAACATCTTTTCAATGTTTGAAAAACTTTCTTTTTCATGAATAACTTCATGATTTCTGAGTGACAAATTGTATGCTTCATGAATATGTATAACTTTCTGAGTTTTTTGTATATCATTTGTTAATGTCTGTAACATAATTGTGTTTACATTTTTAAAGTGTCATGTTGAATGTCAGATGTTGCTGTCAATTCTCTTGTTTATGTAAAAACAGATTTTATTTTCATTATTCTTCAGCGTGAAATTGACAGTTGTTGAGCAATACACTCTGAAGTTCTCATCAAATCATCAGAGTTCTTGAAGAATCAAAATGTCATAATTCTTTATCTTTTTCTCATGTAGTAATATTATCATCATCTTTTCTCTGAACTTGTGAACGTTGTACTGTAGTATTCAAAGCTTCTTTTGCTGAAACATTAAAGTTCACATTCAAAGCTGTTTGATGTTCTCTTGAATGTTTGCAATGTGCTTACTTCTTTTGTAAAATCTTCAAAAAAAGATAATACTGAAATTGATGTGATTAATATTGATTTCAACTCATTTGTTTTTGACTTCTTAATTAAATAATTCAATATAGTGTTTTTGAATGTGATGATTACATTGAGCAGATGACTTTCATTTGTTGAGCGTCTTTGTTTTCTCTTCAAGTCATTGTTTATCAGTGATTTCAGACTGATAAATGTTTCTGTGAACATCTTCAACATCATCGCTTTAAGTTTTCTCTGCTTTCGTACGACGTAATATAAAGATCTGTGTTTCGTGACTCTCTTTATTCTCTCTTTTTCGATCTATTGTTTATGACATTAAGAATCAAAAACTCTGTATATATCTTGATATGTTTCATATTTTTACATGTCTCAAGTCTGTTTATGAGAACAATGCTTCAAGTGATGATTTAGCATGCAGTAAATGCATCTTTGCTTATTTCTGCATTCATATGTTTTATGATTGTAGTCTTGATACTTTAAACACTAATGTGTTCTACAACTTAAATCATAAAACTGCGTGATTTTTATATTGATCTCATGACATATTTTCTCATCAATTAACTTGTTCATCATCTCAGCGCTGACTATGCATATCATCAGCAAGATGTATCTCTTTTGTTCATTATTCTTTGTGAATCACTTAACTTTTTCAATCATCATCTTCAAATGTATGTTTTTATTGATCTTGATAAGTGTTTTCACTCTCTTCTTCTCTATGTTTTTAGACATTTCTTCAACTTTAATTTCATGTATCACTATTTTAAAACTAATTTTGTGCAAACTTATGTTCAATGAAATCTCTTTGATTCAAAAATCATTTTTCTTCAGTATTCTCTTACTATCTTTTATCTTGATTCAAAATATCAATAAATTTGATCATTTTTTCATAATTTTTATGTTCTTGCGCGTCAATAACATCTCATCAACATTAATTTCTCTTACTCATCTCATTATGTTCTTTGTTGTTATCATCATGATTTTCTTGATCTTCTCTTTCTTTTTAACAAAAATCTTAATCTTAAATTTCTTACAATGATTTTGCACTAATGATGTAACATTGACGCTGAGAACAAGATAACTTTCAAATGACATTATTGACTTCTCATTCACTTTCTTCACTCAGTTGTCAATGCATTTCTTCTTCTTCATGAACTTTTTTTCAAGTTTACTCAATCTCTTTTTCAATCTCTTTAACTGATTCTTCATGCATTGATTGACAGTTGATGCAGTGACGCGTTGACGCGTCAGCTTTTCTATCATCTCTATCAATCTTCTCATTTTTCTTCAAAGCATCAGCTCATTGTTTCTACGTTCGTTGAACTCATAGAGTACTTGCAACTTGTTCAATTTCTCATGTATATTCTTTGTCTTGATTGAATTTTTCTGCAAAATAATGATACTCGTTTCTCACTCACTCACTGATGTTATGTCAATGATACTCATCATCTGTCTTTGATGATCAGAATGAAGCGCAAGCATCATGTTAATGATTTTTATTGTCAAAAGAAATTGATTAATTGATGTTCAAGATTTTGAAAGTAAATTGATTTGCTTTTTGCATTCAACTGTTGATTTCATGCTGAAAAATAATGAGAATAGAATTTGTTTCTACATAAACAAGAGAATTAACAGCAACATTTGACACTCAACATGATACTTCAAAGATGTAAATACAATTATGTTATAAACATTAATAAATGACATACAGATGATTCAGAAAGTTATACACATTCACAAAGCATACAATTCATCACTTAAAGATCATGAAGTTATTCATGAAAAAGAAAGTTTTTCAGACATCAAAAAGACATTATACATGTTGAGAAAATGCATTCTTGTAGAAGACTTTAATCTGCATCATCTCACATAAAAAGAATTATTCTACTCAAAACAGCATCTATTGTCAAATGATTTAATTGAAATGATCACAAATGTTGATGCATTACTGATGCTATCTTAAGACACAATTACGAGAAATTATCAGAAATCTCAAATGACAATAAATTTAATTTTCACGACAGATGACATTATGAATCAATTAATATGATGTGAAATTGATGAAGAAATGAAAAACTTCTCAGATCATTTATTGATACAAACAATTATAGATTTCAAAGTCTGTAAAGAATCAGCATGAAAATCACGTTGCAACTGAAAGACAATAAATGAAAAGAAGTTCATCAATATTCTGAAAGAACAAATGTTAAAATTATTGTTGAATCATAAGACAATGCATAAATAAGTATACTAAGCAACTGCTGAATGCATTAAAGAAAATCATTGAGATTTTCATTCTTTGAGCGAGATCACATGAAATGATTAAAGCAGAATGAACAAAGAAGTGTATAAAGATCATTAAGAGTATGCAATGAATGAGAAGAAGTTGTTGAGTCATCAATGATTGAACAAAGTACATTCAAGCATGTGACAAGAAGAGTAAAATCATCAGAAAACAGAAATGCAGTAAATATTGAAAGATCATGCAGAACATCAAAAAAATTTCAAGAAGACTGTTCAAAACTGCGAAATGAACAAGAAATGCAATTGCAGACACATTAATTCAAACGACAATTTCTTCTTTGATTAAGTCAGAATATTTCAATCTCATTATGATAATGCAAAATAAAATGAAGATGATGTTTTAAAACCACTTTTCATCATCTTCAAAGATTCTCATGCTGAATACAGAAGACTTCAAGTACTCATTCTTGATTGAGAATGATGCTTCGTTGATGCATTGCAAGATTACGAAAGTCATCTACAAGATGATGTTTGACAAAATTTTAAAACACACAAAATATATAAATAAAATAATGCGTAAACTTGTTGATGATGCATTAAAACAAATACACTTTCTTTTTGAAATATGTCTGCAGAAGAAAATACAGTCAACTTAGTTTAAAAGCATGATTACAATAATGATGTAAAAGTTAAACAAGAAAAACAACTTTAATGCAAAAATATATAAATCAATTGTGTTACTCAACACACTGAGTAAAATACTGAAGTTTATCATATTTGAACATCTGCAAAACATTATAGAAATGTGCAACTTGATATTGAACATTCAGATAAAAGTTTGTAAATATAAATTAATAAATATGATTCTGCAACTGATTATAAAAAAGATACACATTGTATGAAGTAATACAAAAAAAAGAGTAGTTTCACTGCTGAATCTGAATGAAAAGAGTGCATTCAACAATGTAATACATAGCAGATTCTTGCATGACATGAAAAAGAGAAAAGTTCTCAGACTGCTTTTTAAATTTGTCAAGAACTTTCTGAGAAATTAACACATTATGGTTATAATCAATGATTACACAACGATGAAACGCAGCATGAACATCAATATATCATAAAATTCTTTGCTATCATCAATATTATATTTGTTTTACAACATGAACTTGTTAAAAGCATGTGATGACATCAAATTGAGAACAAGCTTCACAAATTTTATAAATGACATCAATATCTTAATATATAAAAAGTTCATGAAGTGCAATTGCAAAGTTTTTAGCAAGATTTATGATAAATGCAAACAGTGATCAAAAATGCATGACATCAAGTTTTTAAAGACAAAGCATGAGTTGATTTACTTTACGAGAATTTTTAAGTAATTTAATATGAATGTTAATGTAAAGTTAATAAAACATCAGATTAACTCAAAATCAGATATTAGAGTTTTGAAAGTTCAATTGAACTTTAAGTTGAAATGAGTGATTCACATGCATCATGTTGAAGCAAAACTAGTGATTAAACAAAAGATTATGCAAACAATCATCAAGTTTACTTGAGACTCATCAATGATGATAAAAAAACAAATATACTTTGTGATGATGCATTTTCTGCTTAGTCACGAAGTCATCATATAATACATGTCACAAAGAGTGAAGAATCATTGAAAAGATTTAAATGTCAAGCTGAGATCAGTATAAGAAAAAGCATTGCAACAAATCATCAACATTTATCATGCAACATTAACAAAGACTTTACAGATAGAAATAAACACAGCATTGATAAATATTCATTTATAAAAGTTGATACAAAAGTCAATAATAAACATGAATTCTTGAAAATCAGATGAAGTTATTAATATGATGATGTGTTAAATTTGCAACAACTTGATACTCAAAAGAAGTTGAAAATCAAAGCTGTGTAAGACATTTTTGCAGCTGAAGCAAAAGTGAATGAAAGAAATATTTGAATAAATAAAGATGAAGTAAAATCATTTTTACATGATGATTTTCTGATCAAAATCATCAAGAATAGTTATAGTTGTAAACAAGAAAATATTAATAAATCAACATTGTTTTAACATATTTACATTAAAGCAAAGAATTTACTTGAATGATAGCAACAATAGAAAGAATGTTATGATGATTGCAATAAGAATTAACTGAAAACTAAATAAAAGATTGAGAAAATTGACTTTAATCATCACTCATCATGAAAAATTGAAAGAATTAATCGCAAGAGTGAAACATCTTGCAGATGTAATGACAAAGAATTGAAAATATCATGAAAAGATATACAAAGTATATAGTGATAATCAGACTTTTCTGAAAACAGTAAAAGTTATGATATCAACAAAAGATCAAACACGTCTGCAATGAGTTCAGATTGCACATGAAAGCATTTGATCTTAAGAAGTCACGCTGAAGTTACATTGAGTGACAAAATATGCAGAAGTACTTGAAAATGAAGCAATGAACAAGATGATTGATAACACATATGATTTGTTTTTATTGCTGACTGAGCATCAGCACACTAAAGTGATAACAAGATTAATGCTCATACAGAAACAGATTAAACAAACATGAAGAGTAGTCTGAAAAGAGAAATTCAACGCAGCTCATTTTTAATATCTGACATCAGAGATGATACATCAACATCTGTGACTGCATAAAAATCATGCAAAGTCTCACAATGTATTATTGATGCAGTTATGCATGAGAAAAATTGACTTCAATCAATTTTTACATGAAAGATGAGTACTCAATGTCGTTATGATGATGTGCAAGTATGACAGAAATCAAATGTTGATCAAGCACATTTTATTAACATGTTTCAGATGAAAAGTAGAATGAAAAGTAATGCAATGAGAAAAAAACATCACGAACTTAAGAAAGCTCTTAGAAATCATGAGTGCAACGACAATGATCATTCAAATGATATTCTCAATGAGCATACTGAATCAATTTTAAGCTGTGACATCATCAAAGAATCAAATGAAAGAAAGAGAAAATAAAAAAGAAACAAACTTATAAAGTTCTTGCATTGAAAACAGTTATAGTATAAAGTGCAGAAAGAGACGATTTTTGATGCAAAGAGAGCGCTGCGCTAGCGCTGCGCTCGCTACAGTATATAGAATCTCACATAAATTCATAATGAATGTTGAATCAAGTAAGAAAAAGAAAGAAAAAACTTATTTCTTATGCAATCTTCAAATGTAAAAGAGAGTTCAATTTTGATTTTTGCTTCAGCATGTAATCTTCTTTGCTGTTCTGAGATTGATTAATGACTTATTCTTTTCATCTGAGCTTGCTCTTTGATTTGTTACTCAAATTACTGTTTAAGTTGACGATTTTTTCTTCTTTTGATGAACTCTTGTTTTGTCATTGATTTTGATCTGCGTGAGCATGAAAAATTTCGATTTTCGATTTTTATCTTGCGATGCAATTATTTGTGAAGTTATTAAGTTGAATGAAAGCTCATTTTGATCATATGATTGTGCTCTCTAACTTGTTGATCAATTTGATATATCATACACTTCAATAAATCGCTGTCATCACATGCACTTTAATATCAATATTCATGACAAATCAATCATGTATTATATTACAAAGCAATAAATATGAGTTCATGATAATACAACAGAATGATGTCAAATTGATAATAATTAAAATCAGCTGAGAATGAACGTTTAATGACTTGTAAAATGCTTGTAACATGAAGAAGAATGAATGTTTATGATATAAAGTAAACAAGACAGACAAAATTTTAAGTGATGAGAAGAAATATAAAAACTTCATGTGCAAAATGAGAAAAAAAAGCATTGTAAACATAACTCATGAAAAGAAAGAAATTAGAAAAGAATAAAACTTAAGCACAATAGTCATTATAATCAAATGATTTAAACAAAGTGAATATTTTGCTTCATACTGCAAAAGCACTTCTGTTGCATATGCTTACATGAGAAAACATGATATTGATAGTGATGCAAGTGCATTAATTGAATACTTCAAACATTTTGCTCAAGAATGCACAAGCGCTTATGTTGCAGATGTTGTCATGAGAGAACATAGTGTTAAAAGTGATGCAAATGCACAATAAGAAAAAAGTGATAATATTGAGAAGAATAATCAAAATGTTTATAATGACATTGATTATTAAAGAACAAAAGATATACTGAACACTTTAAGCAGTCTGTGTGACATTACAGCTATGTTTGCAATGTATAATAATTATGCAGTTGACAGCTTGATTATTGATGATGATTCTAATGATGAAAGATCATGCAAAGATAACAGTGAATTACATGCTTCAATGATATTATTCAACATTATGATTTTAATTGTTACAAATGTCAAGATTATATTTGTTGAATCAAATGATAAATAAACATACTGCGCTCTTAAAAGTTCTAGAAATGTTGATGCTTTTATGAATATGCATCAGTTAAAAGTGACGCAAATCTGAAACATAAGATTAAATGAATATTTGAGATATTAATTACTAAAAGCGCTAAAATCTGTCTTTGTCACTCTTTACAAATTGCAAATGAAAAGAAACATTTCGTGATATTTCATTACTTAAGTAAGAAGACTCAGAGTTTGATTCAGAAGTGTAACTAATAACAGACTCAGATGCTCATTTCTTTTGAGTCTCAGCAGATCACGAATTGCGAAAAATGTCGTCTGCTTGCTCATCGTCGCTCTTTTTACTTTCATTCTCTGTTGAAAGATGTCAACTTAACTTGTCTCTATGCTTGCAAAACTATTGAATGTCTTACTATTAATACAGTAGAGTAGAGAGTGTGATAGATAGATGAGATGCAACTTCAACTAGTCTCAAAATATTAGAACGTCAACGCTTGAACTCATTATATTCATCTCTATGCTGTGATCTGTTCACTATCAAATCATGACATTATCAATTTATACAACACTGAAATTAAAGATGCAGAAGCACAGAAAGAAGAAGAAGAAGCAGAAGAATGTGAAGAAAGTTGATAATCTTAGATGCAACGAAGTCTACTTCGAAGAACAGCAGAAGTAAAATCAGTCGTCAAGTCTTCAGTCTCATGTAATTCAATTGATCAGCGCAAATCTGAGCTTTTGATTCGCTAGAGATTTCTTCTCACTGAATGATGAGATGAGAGCTGCAGAATAATCGATGCTGTACGATCTATGTCACGTCTTCAGATTAATTAGTTTCTACTATGCATAGAATACTTCACAATAGCATCGTTCAACACATGAAGACTCAAGACTCAAAGTCATAGCAACTTTATTCATCTATGAGAACATTAGAATTGAAAGTCATGCACTCTTCTTGCTCAGAGCAGTTGTCGCTCGTCTCGTTTCGAAAATTGTATTTTCTTGAGAAAGCAGCAGAAATAGCGACTCAGTTTGACTACAGCGATGATGATGTTAACAAGTGCGTTACACGATTTATACAAGAAATGAGTACGTGAAGATCATATTGTGATAGAACTTAAAGAATAGCTAACGTATCATTACAGATGAAAAATTACAAGAGAGAACTTCTGCTATGTGTCAGATTTCTATCTATATTACACGCGTTGTCAACGATAAGAAAAAGATGAATCTGCAACGTGATTCTAACAGAATCAATAGATCTCTAGCTAATCATTTTAGAGTCTCTCTCTGACTGTAAATCTTGATGACACTAATCTTCGCGTCTGTTCTGTGAACTTACATGAAGATATCATGTTTGAAGTTATGCAGTTCAAGAAAGCTATTTCACGCGAGCTCATGATGACACAGAACGTCGCAGAGCTCTTTTATCTCATTACAGAGCAGATTGAGATGTTTCTCAAAGCTCATCATTCAAATTGTTTCAACATGTTCAAAGATTCAAAGATTTTTAGCATTGAGCTTATCTTCTCATATTTGATTTACCAAAACGCAGTCAACTCGGGAATACTATTGCGCTGAACTAAAGGCTTTGACATTTCAGATGTCATTGAACAGAACGTTTGCAAGCTTCTTCAGCATGAAATCGACCTTCGACGACTGTAAGTGAGAGTCACAGCTCTCGTCAATAATGCGGCAGGAATCATCATGTCTCGTGCTTACACGCTACCTATATCTAGAACGCGCACTTCGATAGGTGCAATCTTTGGCACTGAAACAAATGATGTCTATCTCGAGAAGCTTTGCAATATCACTAAGTCACTTGAAGGGCAACAGGACTGCTCTACCGATGAAATGTTCATTAGCATTGAGTGAGACTCTTTTGACAATCATCTATCGATTCTCTTGAACACTGCTTATGACGTCGAACTTAATGAAGTCAGTGTTAATTCTGGCAATCAAATGTTTGAGAAACGAGTCTCTGAGATGTTTCTCGATGAGCTTCTTCGAACAATCACCTCAGCGATGCATACGAACCTCGAGATCAAACTCTTTCACAGCCACGATTTGAGCATCGCAGCGAAGATTGATGACAGGTCATCATTACATACGCGATGAGCGGTCGACTCGTCAATTCTTTCAATTGCCGAAGCAGACAACGCAGATGATTTGACGACTCTAAGGCAAAAGATCGTGAACGCGCTCGGCATTTCGGCTTCTCTAGTTAGTGTCGAAAGCGCTCGAGCGGTCAAAGTGATTGCACACGCGATTGGAAAGCGTGCTGCAAGATTGGCTGGCATGACTCTGAGAGCGATCGTTTTGAAGAGTAAGCGATTGATCGATTCCAGAGACTGAAGCTGGAATGAGCGTTACATGAGCGCCAACGTTGAAGATATCGTCAACAACGTTAGTACGATCACAACGGAATTTAAAAGCGCGAATACACTACAAGAGAGCAATTTCTTCAATGTTTTAGACGATCACGCCATTATTGACATTGAAGTTGACGGCAGCTTAATCGAGTTTTACCCCGGATTTGAGACATACATGCGCGAGGCTCTAAGAGCGGTGGAAGGCATTGATTCAGTTGGTGAGAAGAGAATCAGAATTGGTATTGCAAAGGACGAGTCTAGCGTTGACGCAGCTATCATTGCTCTTCTTGCAGCTCAACGAGCATCAATCGCTTTATAATCGCTTGGAGGCTTACGAAGAAGACAAAAACAAGGGCAAGTATTTAGAGATTAACGGCAGGCGGTAAGAAGCTGCTGATCTCGCACTCAAGACTGCATTGCTCTATAATTGCGTCGTTGAAAACGTCAAAGTGTTTATCAACTGTCACTTTTGTTCATATATGAATTCTTTCTCGGTATATGATGATCTTGAGACACTTCATGATGCACCTCGAACTTTATTGAAGGAAATCTATTACAACAACGGCTCGTTGTAGCATCGCGAGCACAAAATCTATTACTCTTGATTTTCCTCTTTCTCTTCTTCAGCCTCTTCCTCTTTCTTTTCTTCCTCTTTCTTCTTTTTCTCTTTCTTCTCTTTCTCTTCAGCAGAATCATTCTCACTGCTCTGAATCTTACATTTGAAAGACGTCAGATCATCGGGGCAAATTTGCGAGCAAAGCTTCTCGAAATCTTCGAATACACTTCAAGTTCAACATGTCAGCAATGAAGAAACTCACGAACGAAAACTTGACATACTGTTCGCGATAATTACTCTCTGGAATAAGCGTGGCGACCGTAGTGTTGAATCGCAAAGAATAAAGCAGATTTCGCAAGTTTCAATCATTCTCTATATCATCATTAGTCCGGGCTACCTTTCGAAACATCGAGTAGAGTATTCACTAGCCTGACTCACTTGTCGGAAAATACCGCTTATAGCTTCTAATGTACGTCTTACTCCCCAGCCTATGCCTCGGCGACCTTCAGTTCCCAAGTTCGTACTCATTGTGCTCATAGAACGCACTCCCGTCAAACACAAACGGCTCTTCCGTCTTCATATCCGTCGCTGTATTCTGGTCCCAGATATTTCCATGGACAAGACACGGCTTGATGCTTCTCCCGTCGCTCTGTAGCGGACCCAGCAGCCGAGGGATACACTTGTCTAGCACGAGCTGCTTGCGAAACTCAAACTCTGGCCAGTGGGCGTGCTTTCGCTTGTTCATCTCGAACACGTGCGTCAGCTGTTTCCGATACAGTGCGTTCCAGGAATCTTCCCAGCACATCGTGAGCTGGGCCGCCTTGCCGTGGCACGTGGTGGTGTGAAAGCCGAATTTCCCCGTCGGCGACACAGACTTTTGGTGGAACTCGGCGAGATGAGACGTGAAGCGCGTGGGCTCCGGCGGCTGCTGGCCGATCTCACGGAAGTCTGCAAGAAGGAAGTAGGTGGGCGGTCCGGCGGCTCGGTACTGATCCCAAGCGTGGGGTTTGGGGCAGAAGGAAGGGGAAACGGCGTGGATGGCCTTGTCGGATTCGAATTGGCCTTCGCTCATAAGCTTGTCGCTTTCTTCGGTTGTGACTCAAGGATGATGTTAGGGAGATGCGACGTAGAGGAAGGGAACTTGGATGGGATACTTTGAGGAAGTAGGTCACGATTTCGTCATCAGGCAATCGGCAGACTATTTTGGCTTGACGGGCCCATACCCACATTTCATATGCGTGGGATGAAATGACTTCGGCGCCGGAGATGGAAAAAGCTACATGTTAGAGCGAACGCATCAGCTAATGCCTGCATGAACAGATGGGAAATGAATAAGAACCTTCGAGAACAGCCTGGTTCAGCTCAAAGTTTCCCTCGATGACACATCGACTTATATCATCGATTCGAGCTGTCATTGTCTACAGATATCTTGTTAGGATCTCTAGAAGAGAAGTACGCAGTATGAAAAGCTTTTGTTAGATATCTTTTACATGAAACTGCAAGGCTTTGGAGATGAGGTAGCTCATCTCACACGGCTCTACCAACGTTTAGCCAACTTCAGGCTCTCACGATGCATTCATCACGCACGACTGGTGTGTCTGATTGGCCCATTGTATTCAATCGTATTCGCCCATAGGCGAGGGTTACGCAGCATTGCCTAGATTTACTACGACAGATCAATTAAGCGATTCTCACGAAACCGCACAAAAATTGAGGAATAGATACTTCGTACAAGACTTGGTATTTGACACTGAACACACTATCTTATGTGATATCCTGACAACTCTTCTGGTTCTTGCAAATACGATATAGCTGACTTTTCAGTAAGTTTCAATTTTGGTCTGTCACGACTTTTGTTTCCACTCTCGTAAATCGATTCACGGGGAGCGAAATCGGGACCAACTGTGCCCAACCGAGCTTTCGCCCCTAGCTCGTCGAGATGAAGTGGAAGTCACTGCTTGTACTTGTTTCCTCGTTTCTGCTAAGACAAACGATCTGAAGGTTTAGACATATTTCTGGGACATTGATGACCTTTGTAGCGCTTAGAGTGCATGCCGCATGTGGCTTTCAAGGTCAGAAAACCCTTCCTGCACAACTTTACGTTCAGCAAGCTCGTTCGCAAATCTGAGCTTGTGGGATAGGTCTCAATCATCGTCGTGGCAGGCAAGACCGTACAGCATGCCCGCTATGAACGTATCGCCCGCGCCAATCGTACTATTCAGAGTCAGAATCGTAACGTCTGAGCGAGTAATTTACAGGACACACTCAATGGCGTTTTTTTCCTCCGCCACATAAGCAGGACATTGTCTATAGGTGAAGCTGGGTAGTTCTAGCGCTGAGACATCGGCGCAGCCTCAGGTGCAGAATAGCAATGAGCTGAGAGTTGGCTAAGCGCAATGAACAAAAGGGACGGCGAAGATGCATGACGTACGCGTTGAGTGTTAGAGCAGCTTGCGCTTGTAAGCAGTCTTCAGGAGTCTCATAACCGTTTCTCTAGACGAGATATATAGTCGGCGTGAATGAATACATGGGAGAATCGGGGACTGCTCACCTGAGCTCAGCTTTTGGAGTAAAAGACGACGTCTGCATCTGCGGCTAGGTCTTGCAATTCGGCGCGGGTCGGCTTCTCAACCTCTACGCTGATTCTGACGGTAGGGAAGCGTTGGCGGAGATACCGCATACACTTCAGAGTAACTTCTGGTATTCGTCTCTGACAATCGTCAGAGCGGCTTAAATATAGTTAATGCAAGAATGAAGTGCGACTCGCTTCGAAATGACATCAGCTCGTCTCGTTTCTCAGCTCGTCAGCAATTGCATTAAACTCATTACTCGTCAATTTCGGCAGCTCGTTGTAGTTGATGAGTGTTCTGCTGTCAGTGGAACGGCTTCTGATGATGTAACTGGACGCTGACTCGTTGCAATTCTCTCGATAGACGCAGTGTGTTAGATCGACTGTAGGCTCGAAGGAGAACTTGATCTGCTGGGCTTCTGGCGATGAGCTCGAAGGAAGGGCAGCAGACAGAATCAGAGAGACTGGCTTAAGTCTGTTGAAGTCTAGCAATTGCTGAAGTACCTCGAGAGTATTGGGGGAGTTTCCGTCACGGCGTCGAACAATGCTCGATGCGCGTAGCTTCTCGTCTTCTGATGGGTAGTGCTCAACGCTGTAGGGAAGCGGTCAGATTCTTGTCAAGATGTAGACAAGCTTACTTACGTTAGAATTGTATCGAGATAGCAGGCGTCTACAGCGAGGAGGTACTTCATAATGATGATGATGGTATGTTTGTTGAAGCGAACCTATAGAAATTTCAATCGAGTCAAATGCGCTCTTCTCGTCTATACGAACACATCGAATATTTTCTATGAACAGTTCTGAACGAATCAGATCTATGAATCATTTGAAGATATGAGGGGATCGAGGAAACCATTGGGTTAATCAGATCAGATCAGAGAAGATAAGATAAGATACTCGTAGGTAATAAAGTAGTAAATATCGACCTCGTATAACACACGCTCAAGAAGTCTTCTGCGAGCAGGATCAATAACTTCTTTCACTAGATATACAACGAGTATATCGTCAGGAAAGTCAGCTCCGTTCTGACGTATCGGCACTAGCTCAGCCAAGTGTATATTAAATATAAGGGTCGACGGATGAGTTCGCTGGTGTTGAACAAAGTCTACAAGGTACGCTGCTATAAACGCAAGAGTACTTTCGTACTGAGTAGTATCAACGAGAATGAATCAGTTTATTATTAGATCTCTGAAAGAAGAGTATAGCTTGAATGATAGCGAGACGAACAAATCTTTATTATACGTGGAAGACTTCTTGAAGGTGCTTCGTTGTCACTAGGTGACTGACACTAACTTCTTCTCGTACGAATCTCAGCGGATACAGATCGCCACTCTCTTACTGACTGCGATCATCGGTTCTCGCTCTAGGGCGCTGCTGAGAATCATCTACGACGATATCGATCTGTTCGTCTTGCGCGATCAAAAAACGGATGAGGTCGCTCTGACTCTGCAGCTTCGCTTAAAGAAGATCAAATCACGACAGAAGCGAAAGCGATCGTAAGTGGTAACACTCTTCGTATCGCTCAGAGATACTGACTCTAACGCAGGAAAATCTACATCTTCTTCATAAACGACAATTCTATATTCTGCGTGATTTTCTATATCGTTGCTCTTGCTTGCGATAACGAAGCTTTTCGATTCCCCAAAACCACTCTACGAGTAGTATTCACGCACGAAGTAGGCTCTGAGTTGAACTGTCAGTCAATTCAGTGGCATGAGGCGATTAAAGACAAGCCCGTCTTACGCACGTTCAGTTGTTCGGATCGAGGAAACGGTCAAGAGTCGCGCGAGTCTCTCTTCTACAGTTGATATCAGGAATAGATGAAGCATTTGAAAGAAGAGATCGGCTTCGGGCAAGTATTAACTACTTATTACCTTCGTCGAGCGACGAGTAATCAGAATCGCGGAGTCAATCTAATCGTTGAATGCATTGACTGACTTGAATCAGTATGTGTTCATTGTTCGTCAGCGAATTGATAAGTATCTTTACGTCTGTGTACAATTATTCTGACGAGGATAATTCAGACAAGAAGACGTTGAATTCAACATACTATGTTGATATCAAATCAGAAGAACTGCGAGACATCTTGAGAACGGTTCTACGAGACATTCGCGCAGTCAATCTGAATGAAGATAAGCTCGTCGTATGGCTCTTCTCACGTCTGCTAGCTCGAGTATATCGCTGACTCTAAGTCTAGGTGAAACAAAACCTGCTGTAAAAGGACAGAAAGAAGAACTCAGAAAGAAATTGACGAAGGCGGAAGAAAGGCACAAATTGCGGAAAACTATATCGACTGAAAAAGAAAAGTCTATCGATAGTGGTTCGAGCTCGACAGAGAAGTGCAACACGATACGGAAGGATAAGTCGGAGAATCGGAGAATCATTGGGAAGGTAAGCACAGGCTGAGAGTTTCGGCGCAAGAAGAGGGAAAGAGAGACATTTCTGACCGTCGGGTATTGGGTTTTGCGGGAAACACGATGAGGTCAGATGCATATTGTCTTTCCTTCTTCGCGTATGGTCACTTTGAGAGTCCCAATTGCGTGTGGCATCTTAGAACTAGCAAAACTTTTCATTGTCTTTCTTTTGCCGTTGATATCAGGTCTTAGTTCTCTTATACGATGCGTTGTATGACAATGCATGCATATTGCGTTCGGCATTTCACCCAGCCTTGCCCGAACGTGTCGCTTTGCGAGGCTTGAAGCCTCGCTGTATTCTAGCTCGTGTCTCAAACTTCTGCAGCAATCGCTGAGCGTTCCTCAACTCGCTCTTGAGCAGTCATGTATTCTTTCAGCGCACCTTGTACTCACAGCCTGTTCTTGCCCGTCTCTTACTCAGAATCCTTCTGATCTCTCACTCATCGTCCTTCTCCCCCTTCTCCAATACTAACTCGCCTTAGCGTGGAGACTGTTGGGAAACTGGTGAAGTGTTAGCACGGGGAAAGCTTGCGGCCGCCGCTGCTTCGTAGCCGTCTTCGCCGACGATTCGCCCACTTGAATGCTGGGGTGGAGCCACGTCGAAAGACGTCGTCTGATCGAGAGATTGAGTTGGAGACTCTGAGACATAGAGAGCATTCAAGCAACCGAGGGTCTTTAGCTCTTCCCTCGGGTGAAAGCTGAGGAAGTGCGCAGTTTCGGTCTCTGGCTCAACGCTGGTGGCTCTGGTGGAGGCGCCAGATTCGCTGGTCTTTCCGTCGACATCGTCAATCACGAGAGGGTCATCTGAAGTATGTCAGAGGAAGGGTCGGGACGCTGGTCAGAGATGCACTTGAGGGCTCATCTTGACTGTCGTTAGCCCCGCTGGATCGACTCGAGCCTGTTGTATTCTCGCGTTGCTGAAAGTCTCGTCAGAAGGGAAGTCGTCGAAAGACAGGCTTTGATAGTGATCGAAGTCGTGCGAACTCGAGGTCACTCATTTTCTCGTCGATAGTGTCTTTCGATCTTGAAAGAATCTCGAGTGCCTGTGACGTTCAACAGTTCATCTAATCTATCATTTCTTCTATTCAAACGGTAGAATTTTGGCGCCAAAAGGTTGAGAGAGTCGTAGGGTGGTAATATCAGAAGGGTTTGCGACAATGTACTATATCACGTCTTTGATGATGCTCAGCGATGATGACATGCACATATTGGCACAGATTTGTGCAGCTCTTGCTTCAATTTCGAATTATTCAGGAAAGATAAAGTTCTGATAGTTCTTCAGACTCTTCTCGATACATCTCTGACTTCAACTCTTTTCTGTCATCATTCATTCATGCAAATCTCTTCAACGTCACTTTTCATTGTATTCTCAACATCAACGATTCTTCAATGTAAAGACTAACATGTTGTGACTATTGCTTCTCAGCAGAAGAATATTCATCTCATTGATAAGAAGTTTATGTTCATTCTTTATCTTTTTCTCTCTTTCTTTCTTTTCACTGAAAACAGTTTGTAAAGAGTGACAGAGATAGATTTTAGTGCTTTTAATGATTAATATCTCAAATATTTATTTAATCTTATGTTTCAGATTTGTGTCACTTTTAGCTGAAACATATTCATAAAAGTGTCAAAATCTCTAGAATTTCTATGAGCGCAGTATGTGTCTTTATCATTTGATTTAACAAACATGATACTGACATCTGAAGCATTGATAATCACAACGTTGAATAATATTATTGAAGCATGCAATTCACTGTTATCTTTGCATGTTCTTCTTTCATTAAATTCATCATTAATGATTAAACTATCAACTGTGCAATCATTATACATTGCAAACATAGCTCTAAAGTCACACAAACTGTTTAAAGTGTTTAATGCATCTTTTCTTCTTTAATAATCAATGTCATCATATGAATCTTAATTATTATTCTCAATATTATCACTCTTTTCTTATTGTGCACTTGCATTACTTCTAGCACTATGTTTTCTCATGTCAGCATCTGCAACATAAGTGCTTTTGCATTCTCAAGCAAGATGTTTAAAATGTTCAATCAATGCATTTGCATCACTATCAATATCATGTTTTCTCATGTAAGCATATGTAACAGAAGTGCTTTTGTAGTATGAAGCAAAATATTTGCTTTGTTTGAATCATTTAATTATAATAATTATTATGCTTGAGTTTTATTCTTCTTTAATTTCTTTCTTTTTGCAAATTATGTTTACAATGCTTTTCTTTCTCATTTTATGCATGAAGTTTTTATATTTCATTTCATTGCTTAAAATCTTATAAATCTTATTTACTTTATATCATAAATATTCATTCTTCTTCATGTTTAAAACGTTTCACAAGTTATTAAACTTTTATTCTCAGTTAATCTTAATCATTATTAACTTGACATCATTTTGTTGTGTTATCATGAACTCATATTTATTACTTTATAATATGATATGTAAGATTGACAATGAGATTCATCTGTACATAATGTTGACTAAGAATCTTTTAATTTTATTCTGTGTTTGAATAGAAGTCAAAAAAGTCAAGAGATCTCAATTCAACGCAGTTTGAATGATGTTAGAACGTTACATGATCAGAAAAGTCATCATGCAGAGTTTTCATTCATACGACAACATTCTTTCTAACAGTCACAATCAATCTACGAAGAAGATTAATGACATGTCAATGTCAGTAAGAAATGAAAAGATACTACTAGTGAAAAATATAACTCAAATGAAGAGTCTGCAAATTGTAACTACAAGTGATTGAAGAATTTGCAATTCATCGACTGCATCGATATTGAAACATCTTCATCACATTGACAGTGTTGTTGAGTAATTGATGAAAAAATATCAGATAGAATAATCATTTCAAGTATTAAAAGACGTGATTACAGTGCTCGAAGAAGTAGTGACTCGTTGATCATGCTGATATACTGAGAAAGCTTAAGCTCATCTTCTTTACTTGACATCAAGTCATTCATCTATTCACATGAAAAATTGAGAGCTCAAAAGAATGATCAGAACGCATTCTCTTTCATCAATCAAAGTCAAACATCGAACGATTATGATTGCATGTTTATACTAACAATTCATTCAACGTCTACGTGACATAAATCAAATCAAGAGAAGAAAAGAATTACTCAGTACAATCACACTCTATCTTCTCATCATGTGCATTTCTCTTTCATCACATATTTCTCTGCTCAATGAATAACAATCATTGAATAAGAGAACACAGCTCTACGTATGTTACAATCATGAGCATCACGAATGCAAAGAAAACATCTTTCATCTTTGAATCAAGAATCGAATCAAGACATTGTTGTATAGAATATCATCAATGAAGAGCAGAGCAAAGATGATGTGTCATAATCAAACAGCAAAGACACTTTCATCAAGAGTTTACTTGAGCATCACATGCTGAATAGAAGCTATAGATTCATTACTTGATAACACAGTGTCAATCTCATTGTTTCGACTGCGTGAAGCAGTTGTATAAATGATAAGTGATTTTCTTTCTCAGAGAGTTTTGTTCACTCAATATAAATAGCATAGAGTTTCTCATGAGTCAAGTCTAAATCAATGTCACAAGAATGTATGAATTACAATCACAATCACAATCACAATATGATATGTAATTAATCTTTAATTTATAATGTTAAGTAAGATTTCTTACTAAAAGTTTACTTCTTGCTAACTTGAACATCATTAATTGATGATTTATTCTCTGTATTCAATTCAATTAATCTTTTTTACATAGTATCAATAATTGAAGATTTAATTATAAGTAAACTGATCATTAAGTTGAGTTTCAAGTTAACATTTTGAATTCAACTCAATTCAAAGTCAAGTTGCTTACATTTTCAATTCATCTCAAGTCAAATTACGCATATTTTCAATTTTATACAACTCAACTCAACTAAAAATTGAATCAACTAAACTCAACTCATCAAGAACTTAAGCTTGACATTAAGAAAGTTAAATATAGAAATTTTTTCAACTTTTGCATTATCTTTTTGCATTATCTTTTTGATAAAGAATCATGATAAAGAAACATGAAGATTATTTGACTTTGATAAAAAGTCATGACAGAAAAACATTGTTGCAAGCGTGCACTTCAAGTTAGTTTAACATAAATCATGTTAAACTATCATAAACTAGTATAGAACTGATGTTGACACGCTAGCGATTTAGTGTGTCTTCATGAATAAAACTCATGACGTGTTTTATCTTTCTTCTTCTTTAGCTTTAAACTTCTAGTTAAAATACATTCATATGATTCGCTTTATGCAAATTCATAACATTAGTTCAAAGCTCATTAATCTTGCTATCAACGTGTAAATAATATAAAAACAAGTTACACAACTTAAATCAGAAGTTGAATTCAGAAATTTTAATAGCAGAATCAGAACTCAAGCTCAGAAAGCTTGATAAAAATCAGAAATTTCTAAAGAAGAATCATGATTTAAAATCAAAAATTTTGATAGAATCAAAACAGAAGAACATGAACGCGTTGTTCTTGACTTACTTTTTACTGAACTCATCATCAAAATTGAAATCAGAAATTTCAGCAGAACTTGAACTCAAAAAGTTTGATTGAAATCAGAAATTTCAACAGTAACATCAGATCTTTTTCGATCAGCAATTTTCTATTTACACAATGATTAAAAGCTCAAAATCAGCAAGCACTGAATCAATGAGCATTGCTCATTATAAACTTTGAAATGCTAGAAGAAAATCACTTCTATCACAGAATTGAACAGCATCAGAAGAAGACATGAATGCATCATTGAATACAGAATAAGAAATGAATATGAACATGTTGCTTTTTGATCATGAAATGATCAAGATCGGCATCAACACTGAATTGAATGCTTAAATAAACATTCATGAAGTTGATGATATCATTGTCTTTATTAAGTACATATGTCAACAGCACGACATCAAAATAAAGATTCATAATGACATGATTCAGATGTTCAAAGATGTCAATGAAATAAACATTACATTGAAAGAACAGTTAAGAACTCAGCAGACTAGTCTGCAAAAAGAAATAAAAGATAGAAACATGATTATATGTTATTTAAAAATTATCTTAAGTTAACAGAGTTCTTCTATTTCAGAAGATTGAACTTTAAAGTCAATTAAGTTATTGAACTTTTCATTGTTTAAAGATTCATCACAAGATGTAAACAATTAATTATTGCGAATGCAAAATAAGTTGAAGATCAACAAGAATCATTTTTCTAGTGAAGAGTTGAAAATTATCTACATAGAAAGTTGAGTCAACTGTCAATGAAGCTGCGATCAAGCACATAGCATCGCGAATGAAAAACACATCATTGAACTCATTTCTAAAAGTTAAAGAAGTACTATTGATCATTAATAAATGTATGATGATTTCAATCATCATCACACAACTTAATGACAGTACTTAAAGCTGTATCAGAACAAGATTTTCTTTCATGAATTTTGAATGAAATTTCAAAGATTCAGCGCAGAACTAGAATACAATAATAAGATTCTACTAAATGATTTTCAGCATAAGATTAGCTCAGATCTTTAACAAGCAATGCTCAATGAATGAATCATGAATTTGAATGAGTTTATTAACATCTGCATGCAAGTCAATGTTAAATTGATTGAATTGAATGTTTGATTAATCATCAAAGCATTAATGATTTTAGCTGCTTGCTCTGTCATTAACACTTTATCTGCTTGATTTACATCATCAGTCTTTGCATGAAAGAAACTCAGAATATCAAATCTTGATCTCAGCAAGAAAGAGTTATTGAAGAAAGAACTTTGCTTCAAATGCGAAAAAACAGAACATAAAGCATATGAATGTCTTGAAACAACTTAAGTGTATGAAATCGCTGCAAATTTGAAAAACGATCTGCTTTCATTAAAGTAGTGACTAAGAATAATATACTCATATTCTGTTTCATCAGCATGTTTGATGATTCATTTGATTTCACGTCGTTCACTGTTGATGTCATCTTGAGTAGTTTAGAAAAGATATTCAGATTTTTCGCTCTGATAAATACTGAAGTCACTGACATGACTTTCATTGATGAATCTTTGATGTCAGAGTTATGTGAACACTTTGATATTCAGTTAATATCACTGTCAAAATCAAAGTTGATTCAATTATATGATGAAATCTTTGATCAAAAGTTGATTACACACGTTCTGTATACATTGATCATGATACAAGAACACAAAAATGAAATGATGCTTTTATTAATAACTCATTTAAATCAGCATAAGATAATCATTGAAAAAAAATCAAATTTCAATAAATTCTGCAAACAATTAATTAATATCATCATTGAAGATTCAAACATTGAAATCTGTTGTTTCAGAAGCAAGCAGTCAATCAGCATTTTACAGATCTGAATCAAGCGAAATCTGTAAAATGAAATGAAAGAACTTGAACTTGATTGTTACATCAATGATTATCTTGAAGAGATTTATGAATCAAAAATCAGTGAATAAATTCATTGAATTTGCTTGATTCATTGAATCTGCACTCATATGAAAGCAAAGCACTTAAGTTGATCTCAATCAACTTGATAGAGAGTCATGATGAGAAACATAAAGATTGTTTGATAGAAAGGTTTAATAGAAAGTCATGACAAGAAACATGAAGACTGTTCAATCAAGTTATTTACATCTATCTATTTACTTCTTGTCGAGTCGAGTCAAGTTGTCGAGTTGAGTTGTTAAGTTCAACTTTTCAACTTGAGTCTTGACGCGACTTGAATTCAAAAATCTTTCAACTCGACTTGATGTGATCAGTTTACTTAAAGTATTACATTGTCATATTACTTTTATAAACTTCGTTTATTCATTTAGTAAACTGAATTCTAACAGAATCATCATTGTTTCTTGATCATGTATCAAAATCTCTAGAGTTTAGTAACTAGAAAATTCTACTCAATCTCAAGTCTCAACACATTCATAAGATGACTTGAATTCTATAAGCTGACTTTGTATTTTCTTTATTATTAAGCATGATTATGAATGATGATAGTGAGAAAGCTACTTAGTAAAAGCTGCTGAAGTTTATAGAATAAAGTTGAATTCTCAACAAAACTTTAATAAAGAACTGAAATCTTCTTCAATGTTATTTATTTCAATACATACAAACTTGTATGAGAGTGCATTAGCGAATTTCAAGAACTTTTGATGTTATTTTTCGTAAGGCTAGCCTTGTACAGGTTTTTCCTGCAGCGAGCTGAACATTGCATTAGCAAAAAGTCTCTTAACAAGAATTATTTGTATGAGGGCGTAAGTCAGCTATATTTGAACAAGCTCGGCAACGCTTAAGCAATGTTCAGCTCGCTGCAGGAAGAACCTGTAGTCATTGAAAACCTTGTACAAGACATTTCAATCTAAAAGTCTACAAACATAACAGATCAGACCTCAATAGTGAAATCATCTTGCTTCATCACCATGATGCTTCAAATGAGGCTCATCATTTCCTTCATCCTCGCCTTTCTTTCGAACATCATTCTATCGTTGGCACGAGATCTAATCTTCCCACTCATCTTCGATCTTCATTCACATCAGGTGCTCATCGAATCGACCAGGCTCGACGATGACATTGATATCATTACCGGCAGCGATTTTGCGAGCCTGACAACTTTTGCCAATTTGCCGTATGCGAACTGTTTTGTTGACGAGGTGATGAAGGCGTATGATGTTGCAATATTGAGGGCGCCATTTGATACGATCAGTCTACTTGCGCTTTACATATCATCTTGAATCCAAATTTTAATTGAATAATCTCGCATTGTTCTCGTGATGTATCTAGTTCTTTGTTTCTTGGCTCGAGAGAATATAAAACAGTCGCTGTAGAAAGGCTTTTAAGTTGAGTTGAAGCTTTCGATTCTCGTTAGTCAAACGTGACGTTGCAAATGCTTGAGAGCTATCTAATTCTTTTTGCATTGGTAACGTTGGTAATGAAATGCTTGATGATCAATGTACGATCAAGAAACTCATCGGAAAGAATGAACAGCTACAGACTAAATCACGTGAATTTCATTCACTCTCTAACATCAATTCTGTGATCATGTGTTTCTACTGCATCTAAGTTCTTATAGAGCGTCATTGCACGACCTGAAGCTCGCTTCGAACCTCGAGGCATTCGAATTGATTCTCAGCGAATTAGTGCTCGTGACGGCTGAAATGTCTACACTGGTAGAAGTCTCGATTTCAGCACGAAGGGTAACCTCAGAATTCTATGTCATGAATCTAATATTTCACACAGGGAAGAATTCGTTCATAGACTGAGCGAGAATCATAGACTGCGACGATGCTTCTCTGACATTTCTCGATTACATCATTGCTCTAAAACAGCTCGAAAAGGCGCACAGAGTAAGCATGTCTCGTCACTAGAAATAGAATGCCCCATTTCAGCTTCACCTGTGTTAGCTTTTGTGATGGAAATATGTGCAAAGGCTGAGAATGATCGAGATTATATTCGATCGAACTGCTCGGACAGAAATCAAGTTCAAGATCTCACGTATTATTACCTTAGAAGAAGATCACACTACAACTCTTGCTGCGCTTCGCTCGACAAAGTCACGATGGGGAAAAGTGTCGATCATTCATTTTGATTCTCATATAGGTTAGTTCAGAGTATTTTGACTGCTTAGATATCACACATATTGTAATGACTGACGACGACTGACGACCGTATAGATACCTGGAACTCTAAGATACTTGGTAGGTTGCTATATATTGAAATCTGCTCGTAACTGACAATTCACACAGGTGAAGGTATTTCAGACTATGCGTAAGCTCATGAAGAAAAGACGATCGAAACTCACGCGTTCTTGAGGAATTGATTGCTGAAAGTGCAATGTTCATCTAGTGACGTAAACCATGGTAAGATCAATCACTTGTATTTCAACCGAGTGTCACAACTAAAAGCTGTTGTAATAGGCACTTTCCTGCATCTAGCCCACGAAGAAGAGTTAATTCGCAACTCATTCATTCATGCAGATATTCGAGCACCTTTGGTGAGGCGCAAGGGAGACATGCGGAACGACGTTCGGTGTGGCTTTGAGACTGTCAAAGCCAGGAACATTGACCGCATTAGGGTCGATGGCATTATCGAGAAGCTCAAAGACCGCGTTGCAGGCACAAGAGTATACGTGTCCGTTGATATTGATGTACTTGATCCTGCTTTTGCACCAGGTAAGCCATCTCAAACAATCCAGGGTCATCAATTTTCCTGAACTCTCTACCTACTTGCCGGAATCTTCCATTGGGACTTCGTCCGTGACAAAGACATTATCAGCTGACGTTAAGCAATAGCGACTGGAACGGCAGAAGTAGGTGGATGGTCGACGCGAGAACTCCTCTCGGTTCTTGATGGTCTCGAAGGTATTGATATCATCGGTGCGGATGTTGTCGAAGTCGCCCCAATTTATGACAACCCGGGAGAGACGACTCTTTTGGCGGCCGCAGACGTAGCCCTCTCGTTGTTGACACTCATGATAGAGGTACCTGTGAAGTCATAGAGAGGAACCGCTTCTACGAGCCGAATACATAGATCTGATTGGTAGCAGGTAGGTGGTTCAAATAGAAGAGACAAGTACCTGCCAAGCCTGGTCCAAAGCCTACAAGGCTGTGATGCTTTGTGGGACATGACACCTCGGGTGCACGTGCCTCATCTGATAAGAAGAACCCTTATCTCGGGCGCTATCTTAGTGCCCCGCATGCCCCGCAACCCTAAGGTACCTTACTGCACCTTGAAGTCGTCTTCAACTCAATCGAGGGAACTACTCCAAACGTCTTTGTTTCTTGTCCAAGTGACAAGCAAAGTACCATTATCTGATACCTCGAGGAATATTCACTCTCAATCTCCGATATCTTTATCATTGTCATTGTGCCACAACAACTCCTCGGCAGATATCCGAACGTTTCCCGGAGAGCCACTCTATATTACACTACTGCAAGCAAGTGCCCTCCACGAGCCATTCGTTATACCATCGCAAATGCCAGCGCAAGAGGGTACCCGGAGCTTTGACCCTAAAGATCCTCCTAAGCTCAATCCGCCAAAAGACGATCCTATCAGCGTCGAAGAGCTAGCAAAATGCGACGGTATGCGATTTCAAATTGCCATTCTCCGCCCTGGGGAGCAGCAGCTAATCGACCAAACAATGCAGGGACTATCGAGGATCATCCTACGTATGTAGCGATCAAGGGCACGGTTTTTGATGTCTCTGCGAACAAGGCTTATGCGCCAAAGGCTTCATACCATGGTAGGTTCATAATATGATTCTCTTAGAGCTCTGTTGGCAGCTGTCAGGCCCAAGAGCTCTGGAATGAAAGTGGAGTCGCTGGTAACCTTTGCATCCTGGCAGTATTCGCAGGGAAAGATGCCTCCCGGGCTCTGGCCCAATCGTCATTGAAGATCGAGGACTGCCGACCCGAGTATGAAGATCTCGAGGATAAAGACAAGAAAGTGCTGCATGATTGGTTCACGTTCTTCAGCAAGAGGTATAACATCGTCGGCAAAGTGCAACGCTGAAAATTTCAAGCTAGTTATAGGAAAGCGTTGTCAGGGTGGGTCACCTTGCTATGGCTAAGATATTACGTCGACATGGACAATAACCATTGTATGTGGCCTCGCTAGATGTACGACGGGAGCATTGGGTACACCACATGGCTGCACAGTATCACGAGCTGGGTAATCAGTTTTCAGACTCGACTGTCCGCTGAGGAAACTTTGACTTTAGATAGAGCGGGACGTTCTCATTGGCTATCCCATGTATTTGTGACTGATTAATGTAACTCTTCAGGTGTTCTGCATGGTGATAGCGGCTCCTTGCATGCCCACACGTTGTTGCGCCGCGCAAAGCACGATGGCATCGGCACCAGATGCGCGTGCCGAAAGGTGCCGAAGGTTGTCTGAAGTAACGTCGACGTTGAGCAAAACCATCAATTCCTGCATGCTGCAGGTAGAAACTCTGTTCTCAGTATTTCTGAAAGGCGAAGCCCAAATATTCTTCAATATACGATTTTATTTGAGCCTCAGAATTGCTGTGCAATGCTAGAGAAGGACACTGTTGATACAAAAGGTTTATGATTGTTGCTAGGTCGGGTACCACAACAAAAGTAGCAGCTTAATCGGCTAGAAACGAACGGCATCCATCCATTAAGCTCAATCGTCATAATAATATCTTGAAATGTCTCACCGCCCGTCGAAAAAGAATCCAACCACTCAACCTGTTACGCTCGGTTTGCAGCAACCGAACCCCAAAACCAACTACATTCACCCACTAAGCTTTACCATAAAGAAAATCTACCGCCATATCCATACCCCAATAAATTACCAACAGCATCCGAAGCCATGCTTCATGTGTGCTTGCCCTAGTTGTTTCCGTGCCAATCGCACAAGATCAGACGTCCACGATAGCTTCTCATACTGATGCCTTGGTTTTGATGCCTTAGCGGACCCCGGAATACGGATGCTGGAGGTGGTGACGTGACTGCTGTTGTTGCTCTTGTTGTTGCTGCTGCTGATACTGCTCCAGCTGTTGTTGCCACTGTTGCCGGTTTTGAATCTGCTGCGGAGAACCGTACTCCTTCCGCATGGCCTCCCAAAACGCCGTCCAGCGCTCTTGATTGGGCGACTCCGGTACCTCGACAGAGTAGTTGCGCTGCTGGAAGAGGTCGGTTGGTATCTTTTTAGCGTTCTGACACCCAGGGCATTCGAAATGGCTGTTTTCCAATACGCGATAAAGCGTTTTGACACTTTCGCAAGTAGGCCAGGTACGTGCATGGTGGCATGGAGAGCATCGAAAATGGGTCTGATGGCCACAGGCCCACGTAGTTTGCTCGAACTTACACATCGTAGCTGATTCTATTGGCCGTAAAGCTTCGTCCTTGACGCGCAGAGCGTTGGAGACTGACGATTTGTTTCTTGATCTGGTATAGTAGCTCTGGGGGTACCTGACTACTGTAGGCAGAGATTGGTGGCGGCGCGTAGAAGGTACATACAATACTGGAGAAACGAAGCATGAGCGATTTGTCGACCATTCTTATAGTTTTACTCGTTCGTGTAGACGGAGTCTCCGTGTGTGTATGCTTTGCTACTTACATTCGTTGAGTGGGCTAGCTGGATTCATCGTTGGAGTTATTCTCTTTGGGTGGCCCTCTTGTTGATTCTCAGTGACTTTGAGGCTGCAAAGCGATTTGGAATTAATGGTTTTTGGGTTTCTATTTATCTACCCTATAGGGTGAAGCTGCTTATCTGGGGAAGGGTTTCTTGTTGAGTCGTGGCACACTGCGATGAATGTGATATCTGTTATTTGCCTGCTGCAAGCAGCAGATATCGTCGATAAATGCCATCGGTTCTTGTGCGAAGTGAGATATTTTGTGACAGGTTTGACAATATCTGGACCATGATGGGAGCGTCGGTTTTATCAGCGTGTAGAGTATCTGCAAGACATATCAGAAGTAGAAAGCGGAAACCTGCAAGGGGAGGTCCCGAGCCGTTGTATTGGCGGCTTGCTGCACATATAGACTTTAGGTACAATAACTCTTACTCGAGGCCCAATAAAGGCCTCTGCCCAAGCACTAACCAGCAAAGACATCTCTGGTCATCAAAGTATCTGCGTCAAGCACACGTACGCAATGCAAGCTCCCGAGCAACCCCATCACCTTAGTCACTGGAGATTCGAAATGTCCTCTAGGAAGATTGATAGGACTAATGCTAAACCATGCCAAGATAGTATCTTGGTCAAAATCTGCCCGATTTACACTGAAACATGTCGCGACTCTCGAATATGTTGATCCGTCGGGGACCTTTGGCAAATCACTTTTAGTTTGTTGTGGCCTTCTTCCTCGACCTCCGAATCATCCTCTTTTTCTCAATGATTTTCTGCCTCTTCGCAAGCTTTTGAAGGTCCACCGCATTACCATGATTGGAAGCTGCGGTCGAAATCTTCGAAGCGTTGCTATCCCTTGTATCAGAAACACGATTTTTCGTGGACCCTTTCCTAGTCTTCGCCATTGAGGCATTCCTGCTTAGGGCCTTGGGAGTCATTTGAGGTATCTCTCCTTTTTCTCTTTTTTCGGTAACGAGTTTGGATCTTTCACGTGCTTTAACCTCCCTTTCGCGCCTCCTTCCAACCACTTCAGCGTTTTCGATCGCGAATTCGACAATGAACCGCTTGCTCTTTTCTTTCACGGCTTCTCTCGATATGCTTTCCTCATCTACACCCCAAGATGTGTGCCCCACTTCGTGGCCGTTCAACCAACGAAGGCCCATGAGCGCCCATCGATGTGAAGTGTACTCGATGAACCCATACCCTCTACTACGACCTGCGCCGCTATTTTCGGCCACCTTCGCGCCTTCCCTGCCCTCAAAAACGATCTTTGCTTGCTTGACGATTCCCTTCCCTTTGGCTTTTCGTGCTCTCTCAGCCTCCTTCAACTCATTGCCGTCACGAGAGAGTTCCTCTTTCGACAGTTGTTGCCTGATTCCAGACTTTACATTACTGGCGAAGCCGACGACAGCCTCTCTTGCTAAGGCCTTAAGATCTTTTGACGTTATACTGCGTGGGAGATTACGGACTGAGAGTCGAGTAAGGCTAAGATGAAGTGTTGGATTGCTTCTGATCAGAGTCTGTCTCTGCTTGGCACTATCCTCTCGTAGCTTGATTTCTGACGGCGTAAGTTTATCGTACAGAGGACTGTTCGATGGGATTGTGCCTTCGGATAGCAAGTATAGTCGTCGCCTGTCCTTGTCTCGTACATCTCGCACAGAGTTGCCGGCAACTGTAAGCCGTACAGCCTCATTTCGATCCACCGCTCGGGTGACTTGCAGAATCCGACCCTCAAGACTGAAGCGGCCAGACTGATCGATATTAATATCATCGAGAAGTGACTGCTTGACCGATGGAACGGCTTTGCTCTTATATAGGGGATTCGCTTTTCCTGGCGGAAATTCTAACTTGGGAGATTCTCGCAGACACGCGTCGGCATCTTCCTGGTTGAAGAAACAAACAAAACCTGTTCCTCTTGACCTCTCTGCGGTAGGATCTAAAACTATTCTCGCATAACGTATTGGACCAAAAGTGGCGAAGTGCTCTTTCAGTGAACCGTCTGTGGCTGTAAAAGGAAGATTGCGAATGAACAAGGTAGAAGAATTATTTTGCCGTCTAGTAGCTACAGCTTCATCGGGCCTGTCCTCGACCGAAACTTCACTGTCCTGACTGTTAGATAAATTAGGCTCTGCATCGCTTTGTGCGATATTGCTAGTATGTATATCTTCCTCGCCCTCAGACTTGACACTTTGAGAACCTTGTATGCCCATGCCGTTGCGCTTCTGAATCCGAGCTTCGACATCTTCAACGCCATTGTTTAGCGTCTCCCAAATATCCTTCTCTACAGCCCAATCAACTGCGAGTGTCCGTCCCTCAATCTCCTTCCCATTAGTAGCCTTCAAAGCATTCTCCGCGTTTTTCTTTCCGCGTATGACGACGAAGCCAAACCCAGCCGAGAGGCCGGGCTTCTTCTTCGGTAGTGTGGCGTACTTCACCTTGCCAAAACTTCTGAAGAGTGCCGCCAATTGCTGCGGCTTCGTAATAGTCCAGGGTAAGTTCCTGATGATGAGCTTTGGCGGTTTGTGACTTTCTGATCTCTGCCTATCTCGCTCGGTCTTGGCTTCGGTCGGCACTGCTGAGGATAGCCTTCTTTTGTGCCCGGTTGACTCGTCCGCGTGTATATCCCGATGGCGGGGCTCTGCGATTTCAACCTTGATTTTTCGACCCTCGAACGTGGACCCATCAAAAGCTTCTCTAGCGCTTTGTGCATCTTCAACATCAGCAAAAGTGACAAAGCCATAGCCCTTCGATTGCTTCGTTACAGGGTCTAAAACGACTGTTGCGTGCTTCAGAGGGAAAGATTGAGAGAAATGTTCGGTCAAGCTTGCCGTGGTGACGTCTGCCGGCAATGAGCGTACAAACAAGGACCTTGCTTGTAGCTGCTTCGTAGGTTGATTTGCGCCGAGAGCTTGTTCCTTTGTCTGATTGGCTTCTTCCTCATGGATGGCAGTAACAGCGTCTTGACCACTGATCGAGAGCCGTTGTCTTTTACGTCTGGACGTCATGATTGTGGTTGCGATCTGATATCCCACCGCAGCAGACGATTTCTAGAGTTTAAATATTACACAATTTCATGTTACAGAATTTGGTACATTGATCCACTAGAACTAATGTTAAGGCCGTAGTATTTATTACCGGGATCCTCCCGAGCTTGCCGACGACTAAAATGCTGCCCTAAAACATTGGAAGTGGCTCCTGGCCTCCACTTTGTTGTAGCTTTAACAATAATCACTCTCAGGCTTCGGGAATAACTGTTCGTTATGTCAATCTTGCAATTCATCAAATATATGATGACTTATCAGCCCCCGTCAATAACGGCGTCTGCGAACACGAATTTCTACGTTGAGTTGCCTTGGAACCTAAGGCAGCCTCCAGTCTCGTAAAGGACGTAAGTGTGAAGCTGTTCGCTGTGTCACTAAAAGCTTGCTGTCTGAGTCCGCAACTACTGCCATGTGCATAACTAATGTGCCTATATACATATATGAACATCCTGTCAAAGAAGTCTGATATATCACAAGGGATCTCGGAACCTCTTAAACTCCATACGACAAAGGACCACTAGTACTAGAGATACCGCTCCACGAACACCCAATATCTATGACAGCCTTTCAGAAGGCTCTTTTAACTGATTGTTCAGGCTATCTTTACATTCATGGTTACCGGCGCTAACTCTTCAAGGCAGTGCTTATCGGATGACTAAGTGCGGAGAATCTGGGATAGAAACTGGTGTACCCGGATATATCATGGATGGCGATCCAGCTCTCGAATACTCAAAGGAATGTGAGTGCAGGAGCGGTGGTGTCTGGCAGGATACGGTCAGTGACCACTCGTCAACACTATTGGATCAGAAGAAAGAGCGTAGGAGTTTAACGTTCGAGATAAGAGGAACCCGAGGAAGGAAATTAGACGAATCAAGACTATCAGAACTGATAATAAAGATCAGGAATATTTACATTTGGATCTGATTCTTGGTAATGCTGTGAGGTCGAAATGTCCATTGAGGTCATTGGCGCATAACTCATGCTGAACTGACTGAGCATGTCGTCGCTCTCGAAGAGACTGTCATTTTTGCTTGAGCCCAGTTCGTAAGGTGACATGCTAGGTAGGGTTACCGGTAGCGGTGGCAGGTACACTTGTTGATTGGGATAGTCTGAATAAGGCGACGGCAAACTGTGGTATGAAGAATGTTGCGGATACGGTGCGTGGATGACCGGGTCGGGTAGCGGGTACGAGTATGTGAACGTTGGTGGAGGAGAAGCTGACGCATCCCTTTGGTACTGGTGAGTAAACATTGGGGATCGATCGTCTGTCATCCTCGAGTACTGCGTTGGTGGAGGATCTGGTGATGTTCGCCTCGCTCGTGCAGAACGCTCGTTCCTTGACCTTTGCCGCTTGATTCCATTCTCATTGTTTTGCCGCATCTGCTCTACGGAGGCTAACTCCGCATGGGACTGTTCCGGGGATATGGATGATGAGCCAGCCCTTCTCTCGAGGTCCTCAAGGCGTCTCTTTATCTTCTTCCCTAATTGTTGTTAGGAATCTATCCCAACTTTGATTCCTAAAGGTAAGGTCTCAAATTGGAGCCAGGCGGTGCTTACGATAATTGCGTTGGGCGATTCGGTTCTGAATCCGTCTGCGTTCGGCTAGGTCCGATATTTTGGTCCAATCCTCATTCGGATTGGCACTGGCGCTGAAAGCGCTGCTGGTACTATTTGGGGAGGAGAATTTCGAAGAGCCATGGCTAGATGGAGCATACGGATAGCTGTCTTGGCGTTGCATCACGTCTATAAGGATGCTGAAGTAAATGGTGTGCTACGAAAGAGTCAACCCAACAAAATTTCCGGAGTATGATGTACGGTGGTACAAAGGAATTTCAGCCTGATGGTCAGATGAAAATACTGAAAGGCAGAAGGGACGGTATTAATATAAATTCATGGCTGCCATGGACATATTTGGTACTTGCTCGTATATTCAGCAGCTGGCCTGCGACTCCTTCACATCCCTGCAGACACATGGTCTGCCATACTCTACCGAGAGCGTCTCCCCTGCCTATGGATCTACTTAATAATCATCCCGCAGTCTCGGCGTGTGGGGTCCAGGATGAGAGGAATCAGGACCGAAGTGCCGGGAGGGTTCAGTTCGGCGAAGGAACGTTAGGGTCATATCCAATTTGGTAGGGTTACGCCCGGGTTACTCGTACACCGTGCATGGTAGTACCAATGGAGCGTGGGCTTGCTGTATGCGACGCAATTGGGGACCAATGAAGACAGCAGGATCTATTACGAACCTCGGGGCTTGTGATGGCGACAATCCAGCTGCCGGCGAACTAATCGTTTGGACATGAGGGACTCACGGAGGCGTTATCGACAAATAGCAACAGCTGCTACGTTAGTGTGTTAGCCTGCGATACGCACAAATTATAGGGCTGAAGGATCGGCTGCAAGCCTGCAACAAACACCAGAAGAAGAGCGCATGCTAAGCTCCGTTAGTCGAATGATAATTGAGGATAATGTGGCCCAAGGTATATCTATTAATGGCTATTACTGTAATTTCAAGGTACGTACCCGCGCAAGTGTAGGCTGTGCAGCTCCGTCTCCCTGTCCAACCAAACACCAATGGCGGTCTGGAGAAATCGTCCAGATAAACTCGTGATAGTTTGGTGGTCGAAAGCTTCTATCTCTCCAGGTGCTCCGGGCTGTTTTAGCAGGGTCATACCACAAAGCGGTCAACAATGATTGTGCCTCCGTCTCCGTCTCAGTCTCGGTCCTCGCACCTGTAGGACCAGTAGCTGCTCTGGTGTTTGGCCACCTGGGTTTCCTCTATTACTCAGCAGATCATGTATGTAGGTAAGGTAGTCGTTCACCAAGTGTTCAGTACCTACCTGCTTACTCATCGACACAGCACTGGGATCCACCCGGAGGGCTGGTACCCGGTCTGCCATGCTCAACTCTGTCTTTCGTTGTTGCTTTAGAGCCCGTTTTGCTTAGTGCAGACTACAAACCTTATGACATGCCCAACATCCTACTCGAGAACGGTTACTAGGGAGAGCCCGTGGCGGAAGGACCGGTGTCGTGGGCTTGATGACACATCCATGAATCATGATAACGAGCATGTAAGGTAAAGGTCCTGGCTGACAGCTCGACACCGCTTTTTGCAGACTTGCCCAAACGGTAAGACCCTGTACTGTGACCACCCTCTTTTACCTTTACCATAAGGTATCCGGGTATGCTTGCTGTTATCGGGTGTGACTGGTGTTTCTTCAGGCCTCGTGTGCTAAGCAGGGATGCTTCTGCATTAGTGCGATCCGATTCTGCAGAGACGAGCTGCTTACTCAATACCCTAATTAACCCCTCCTTGAGTGGATGACGAGCTTCGCTTCTCCCACCAATGAAGAATAAGGTGGTAGGTACCTTATCCCCTTTCTGAAACAAGTCGCAGCCCTACCAAAAGAACGATCGACACGACGACACTAGAAGACCAAAGAGAACGACTTGCAAGTTGCGGCGAGCGAAATTGGTAATCCTTGCGTGCCACGCGGCGATGTACATAGTCAGGGGTCAGCAAAGCTTTACGGAGCTGAAAAGATCGTTTGCGGCAAGGTACCTCAAGAACCTCACCAGGTGATCCTGTATCAGAATTTGTCAAAATATATTGCCCGAGCCCTTTCACAAGGCGATTTCGATGCTCTAAAGGCGTTGCTTGAAGGAGGTTATTGGCCTGTATCTCTTCTCGGCTTGTCGGCGCCATGTTTGAGGTTGGTTTATCCAACTTACGAGTATCACGTTCGCCTGATCAGTGATGGCATTGTTCATCAAAATCATCATCACTAATCCAAAGCTGCATAAGGTATTCCGTACGAAGTTTCAGTATTTCGCTACTCCTGTTCATGCTGGGATAGCTCACGTCTCTTCGTTTCGCTTCCAAAAAGAGCCATGACGTCCTTCACAATCACCTACCATTTTCCTTTCTCTCCTTTAATAGTCAAAGCTGCTGAAAATAGGCGTTGTGTACTGACTTCCAAGCCTCATCCTAGCATAATTTGCACATGCCTGGTTCCCATATACATTCATTCCGTTCTCCATTTCCTTCTCATCTTACAGTGGTCAGGGCACTGATAACATGGGATCAATCGTTGTACGTAAGTGATCCTTGATTGCCAACTACCTTTCATATTCATCGTTCTATTTAGGGAGTTCATCTACAGGATGCTTACAAACGACCTCACGGACATCTTGAAACCATTCACTCTTCTGAACGTTTCTTGATAGGTCACCAAAAAGGTGTTCTTTGCATTGGGGTCGCTAGTTATTAATAGCATTCAATTGAACTATTGCTTCGGCCAAAAGTTTCGGTCTCGCTATTGTTCTGGCAATTGGAGTGTCCGTGGTAAAAAGAAGTAGTCGTGCCATAACAAATTGGATTGTCGTCTACCACCTCGCCCCTAGTCATTCGTCCACGCAATAAGGTACGCCTAGAGGGGCCCAGACTCAACCTTTACCCTAGTTAAAGGCGGATTCGACGAATCGGTTACCGTTATATAATTATGTCAAAGTCCAGCCTAGAGAAGCTACTCCATACTTTAAAGCAGATGACGGCTTATGCAAGACACGAAACTACTTGACGAGCAATACGATTACTTTCGGACACGGTTCCTTTAGAGATATTCACCAACTTTTTTTGTGGTCCTTGATCTGCCTGACATCATTTTCTAGCACCCTGAGATATCACCTCTCAATAGGTTTCAGCTTCAGCTACCGTTGAACCATGTAGACTCGTTTGACCTGCTTGGAAATGGTTTGTGAGCTCATGTACCTATATTGTGTTAGAAGGGAGCGGCGTATTCCAAAGTACGTAGCGCGCTAAATCCATCGTCTGTCGCATGAGCTATTCAAGACAAACCATTTTGCAAAATGATAAACTGGAGGAAATCCCAAAGCTACGTTGTATCTCCGCAGCAACCGATCAGATGTATAGTAGGTTCTGTAACTTGTTCTGAGGGTCCACTATTTATTTATCGTGGCTTTCGAATCGCCGAACAAGCATAGAAACACCGCGCAAGGCACAAACTATGGTCATAATGCTATATGAACTATAGCCCTAGCTAGATGATTGTCTATAATTTCTGCATGGCAGCCTACAGGGGAAAATAATCGTTAGCCGGGGCTATTGAACGTAATGCAAGAATTGTGCTCACCACATCCGTTGACTGTACATGCTCTTCATCTTCCTCAATCCGAGCCTGCAAGTCATCGATCGAGACCTTCTCGTCTTCGACGACCAAGTTGACCTGCAGTTTCTTGATCCCAAAGGCAAGAGGTACAAGTTTGCCAGCGCCCCATGTTAGACCGTCGATCTCAATAGAGCGCATAGACTCTTCGAGTGCTTTCATGTCGGTTTCGTCATCTTAAGTTATGGTGCGTTAGTGCAGTATTACCCCCATCGAAAAAGGCGAACATACCCCAAGGCTTAACATCCAGAGTGACGATACTCTTCGCTGCCGGCTTTGTCTTCCCCTCCTTCTTCTTCTTGTACGCTGCCAAATTCGCTTCTCTAACTTTCTTCGCCTCCTCATCCTCTTCCTCATCATCACTTCCAAACAAGTCATCATCCTCTTCCTCCTCAGCGGCAGCACCACTTGGTGCATCCTTGGGATTGATGGTCTTCTGAGTTTTTTCGGGACCGTAGGTTGTGTATGCCTTAGAAGGATCGCCAGGGAGCGAAGAAAATTCGGATATGTAGCTTGCGATGTGCTTGTGCCAGCGATAAGCGTGGGGATATTTGGTGACATCAGGGCGCTCTTTGAGGGCTTTGAAGGAGGCGACGTCTGCTTGTGATGGACCATAGCTTTGATGTTATTAGGCACTTGTATGCATCGAGAACATGACAAAGCCGCAAGTGTAATAGTGAAAGGTTCAGAGGTATGCTGTGCACATTGGAAGTAGTCATAGGTGGGGTCTTAAGCCGCCATACTCAACACGGACCAAAACTGTTCTCATCAGGGGAAAACGGAAAGGGGCTATATGAGCGTATCATTAATCTGAGATATGTAGCATACCCAGTAATGTAGCTGCGAGTCGTCAACCAGTTGTTGAGCACTAGAATTGTGTTAGCAGGCTCGGTGAGGATCGGGAAATAGTAAGTTACTGCTAAGGCCATCCTCTGACTGCAAATCCGCGAAACCCATTGTGATAGTCTGCGACTTTGACGAGGAAATATGCAGTGTGGTTGCAGTACAGTAGGACTTGCTGTAGGGATTATGATTTTGAATTGCACGCTCCAAATTTTGTGGATGCGGAAGGGATAAGGGGCGCTAGCATAGTTGATGCTAGCGACTCGCGCGTGTAATTTATCTGGCGGAAACTTTACCTGTTAAGTTTACCACGCGTTTACGGAATACCACGAGAACATGGCATGTCGTAATTGGCAGACTACGAATTTCCATCATGTTCTCCGCCTTTTCCTGTAATCCCCCTCTGTCTTGCTGCCTATCAATAGATCAACGTGGCAATGAAGGCTTTACGGCTACAGCAAACATCGAATTGGACAGTCTCAAAATGCATCAATACGCGGGGTCCGTTCAGTCATGGACGTTTCCCTACCACATGTCTCGGAGTCGATCGACTGATTCTGGGAAACCCTTGTTGGACTGTTCCAAAGATTTGCGCTGTTCGAGGTTATGCGCATGGACGACCGCATCCACCTGGGGGCACTCACCGGATGGACATGAGCCCTGGTGAAGGGGACGAGAAGTCGGCGTTGGAGCTCTATGGAATAGATCTGACGGCTCGTGCAAAAAAAGGGAAACTAGATCCTGTCATTGGCCGGGACGCCGAAGTCTACCGAACAATACAGATACTCTCTCGAAGAACGAAGAACAACCCTGTGCTTATTGGTGCTGCTGGTGTAGGCAAAACGGCAATATTGGAGGGCCTCGCACAACGTATCGTAAGGGGCGATGTACCGGAGAGCATCAAAAACAAGCGTGTGGTCGCCCTTGACCTCGGCCAGCTCATTGCAGGAGCTAAGTTCAGGGGTGACTTCGAAGAACGCTTGAAGAAAATTTTGAAAGAAGTGGAAGAGGCTCACGATGTGATCTTATTCGTGGATGAGCTACATGTCCTACTCGGACTTGGCAAAGCCGAAGGAAGCGTTGATGCCAGTAATCTTCTCAAGCCGGCGCTCGCGCGCGGGGAGGTTCAGTGTTGCGGCGCAACGACTTTGAACGAATATAGACTGATAGAGAAAGACGCCGCTCTTGCTCGGAGGTTCCAGCCAATACAAGTCGGAGAGCCGTCGGTGCAGGACACAGTGTCCATTCTTCGTGGAATCAAGGAAAGATATGAGGTGCACCATGTAAGCATATGTTCAGAGTCAATATTTCTGTACATGAGTCTCGATTATTGTTTCAGGAGTACACTTCGCGATACTATTTCATAGCTAATGGTCCTGCCTAACCACTATGATAACTCTAACATCTTTGTAGGGGGTGCGTATCACAGACAGCGCTTTGGTGGCGGCTGCAGCCTACAGCAACCGTTATATCACCGACCGTTTCTTGCCTGACAAGGCCATTGATTTGGTTGATGAGGCTGCTTCGGCGCTAAGACTACAACAAGAGAGCAAACCCGACGCCATCGAGGAGCTCGACCGCCAAATCATGACCATAAAGATTGAGTTAGAATCCCTCAGAAAAGAGACGGACGTCCTGAGTAAAGAGCGAAGAGAGAAGTTGGAGTCCTCCCTGGAATCAAAGCAGAAGGAAGCTGCAAGATTGACGGAAATCTGGAATAAGGAAAAAGCCGAGATCGAGACCATTAAGAATGCGAAAGAAGAGCTAGAAAAGGCACGCATTGAACTTGATCAGGCCCAAAGAGAGGGTAATTTTGGAAAAGCAAGTGAACTGCGATATTCTACAATTCCTCGGCTCGAAGCTCGGTTACCGCATGACCGCTCCGAAACCTCTGCTGCCAGTGCTCAGGGTCATACATTGATACATGACTCTGTCACAGCGGACGATATCGCTAGCGTGGTATCCAAAGCGACTGGAATTCCAATCACCAAGCTGATGTCTGGTGAAATCGAGAAGCTCGTGCATATGGAAGACTCGTTGCGCCAATCCATCCGGGGACAAGATGAAGCTCTCACCGCAGTAGCGAACGCAATAAGAATGCAGCGCGCAGGGCTCTCGGGGGATAATCGACCTTTAGCATCTTTCATGTTCCTAGGACCTACTGGCGTGGGGAAAACGGAATTATGCAAGAAGCTTGCAAATTTCCTGTTCTCGACCGAGAGTGCAATGATCAGATTTGATATGAGCGAATTCCAAGAGAAACACACAATATCTCGTTTGATTGGTTCTCCTGCGGGCTACGTAGGGTACGAAGATGCTGGACAACTCACTGAGGCTGTGCGGAGGAAACCTTACGCCGTGCTTTTGTTCGATGAATTCGAGAAGGCCCATCGAGACATCTCTGCTTTGCTATTACAGGTCCTCGACGAGGGCTTTCTTACAGACTCTCGAGGTCAGAGAGTTGACTTTCGAAATTTGCTAATCGTACTAACATCAAATCTTGGTGCGGATCTACTTCTGCATGAAGGGCTCGGGGACGATATCAGCCCCGAAACCAAGAAGGCTGTTATGGATGTAGTCGGTTCTTCTTTCTCCCCCGAATTCCTCAATCGCATCGACGACTTTATAGTGTTTCGCCGTCTTCCTAAGACCGCATTGAGGGATATAGTGGATATTCGTCTAAAAGAACTGCAAGCGCGTCTTGATGATCGTCGCATCACTTTAAGTGTCGATGACGAGGTAAAAGATTGGCTGGCAACCGAAGGTTATGACCCGCGTTATGGAGCACGGCCGCTTAATCGTCTCATATCCAGAGAGGTTGGAAACAAGTTGGCAGATAATATCATCAGAGGGCAAATAAGGAGCGGACAAAAAGTCAAGATACATGTGGCCGAAGCCGGAAACGGCTTGGAAGTCATTCCAAATGAGAAGGATAACTCCAAGTCTTAGGCCTATACTACAACATAAGCATCGCCTTGGGTTTAAGTACCGGAGTGAGTCTGTAAGATGTCGGTACATGGTTGTGTCATTATGTAGGTGATCTCTACATAGTCACATAACGATGGTGCACGTCTACTGGTACCGCCAAGAATGTATTTGCACTCGTAGTCTGCCTTGCCGATAGCCTTTGAGAGCAATAAGTCAAGATTTGGTGAAAGAGCCGGGTTGACCGCTCAGCTCATCCATCAGTAAATATACCACTCCTTTTGTGCTAATTGGCCTCTTCAGCACATTCAACGATAATTGAGAAGCTTATTTTATTGGAGGTTCCAGTATACACTTGGCATTCAATCAAGATGAATCCTTGACTCGTTGGTATTTATGTTGGTACACCTTCGCTTGATGTTAACCCCATGCTCCATGTTGTTTTGCCTTCTGCTTCCCCTTTTTTCACATGAATTACGTACCTACATGAGAATTGTTAGCAATGGCATTCAAAATACCTTCAAAACGCCGTCGAAGTTCTTCCATTGTCACCCCAGTTGTCGGTCAGAGCGACAGCATCCGCTCATCTTCAGTGGCACGATCATCGTCAGTCCCTCGCATAAAGCCCGGAGGACATCCACAGCAACAACTTAAGAGGAGGGTTAGCATGCGTCCGTTAAGCAGTGGGAGAAATTCTGTAATTCCATCTTCTCGAGCTGGTTCCGCCACCCTCAATTCCTCATCACCACATCATACACCGTCAGGCGTTGACGTGTTGGCAGAGCCTGACGATGAAATTTCGGTGCGAGAGGACAATGATTCTCTCAACGAAGTTGTCATGGCTGTCGATTTAAGGGATAGAGGAATTGTAGGCTGTTGCTACTACGTCGCGAGGGAGGAGAAGCTTTACATGATGGAGGACGTTAAGAGTGGTGGGATTGAGGTTATTGATATTCGTGAGTTGCCTTGGATCTAGGGTTCGATCACCCCTAATGGAGAGCAGTGAAGCTCCATGTTCAGCCTACCGTCATACTATTGTCAACAAGAGTGGACGAAAGTGTAGATGCTCATCTGGACCCGGAAGGAAGGAGTCGAAGATCAGTCGATGGAGATGGTATGTTTCTAAAATCGCTTATGGGTTAATTGGCTTAGCCTACTCTGCAGTGAATCAATTCCGATTGCCTTACGTATTAGAAATCCGTCCTTCTCCAGAGTTCGGCTACGAAGCCGGAAAGAACAAACTGGTGAACCTTGGCCTTGGTTCTGACGCCGAATCGCAAGTGTCTTTCCTCACTCCTGGAGATACTGATGCCTACGATGATCAAAACGGTGGCAATGACACTGGCTACACAGGACGCCAAGGAATACTGTTGAGGTTGTCTGGCAAGATTGATATCGAAAGCCGTCTTACAATTGGCTGTGCCGGAGCAGTGCTAACGTATCTGCAACGAAGGAAGGCTGTATATTACCTACCTGGAGATACTGATGCTAATCTAGCATTCCGCATCTTGACAGTGGAGATGTTCAGCCTGGGCGGCTTTATGTATGTTATTATCAACAGCAGCGATTGCCGAAACTAGCGGTGGCTTACTAAATTTGCAGGTTCGTGAATGCAGATACGCTGGCTTCTCTGCAGATACTGCAGTCTGAGTCCCACCCCCAATCCCACAACCAAGGACCTACCAAAGCTTCCTCGGGATGGAAGGAAGGGCTTTCCGTGTACGGCCTCTTCCATCATCTAGCTCGCACTGCGCAAGGAAAGTATAATTTACGACAGTATTTTTTGCGCCCAAGTCTCGATGTAGGCATAATTAACGAGAGACTTGATACGGCTAGTGTATTTCTTCGGCCAGATAACAGCGGTCCTTTGAACATGTTAGTCAAGAGCTTGGGGCAGATCAAGAACATGAAGACGGTAATGATTCATCTGAGGAAGGGTATCAGCAACGGTATGGGCAAGGGAGGTGGGATCAAGAGCGGTGTTTGGTCGAGCCTCCGATCCGTAGAGCAGAAGAACTCCATAACAATTGGGGATCCATGCTGACTATAACCCAGTTTGCCTTTCATACACTGCATATACGGGATGCATGTAGTGAGCTCACCGGCGCGGAGAACCTTCCAATCTGGATCAAGGTGAACGAAGCTCGAGTTCTTCTGTCCCAGCTCTACTTAGCAGAAGTGGTAGGTGCTCGAAAAGTTTGAAACTCGTCAGCTCGCTCATATTGGAACTATGGTCAGCCAAATCGTGCGTCTTCAACACCGGTGCGCCTCTGATCAAGAAAGATGGCTTACTCGTGAATCCCAGGTTGACTTCTCATCGTCAGTAGAGATGCATCGTACAGTGGTGAACGCCGGGGTGGATGGCGATCTAGATACGATGAAGCAGACTTACGATGGCATCGAGGACCTGCTGAATCGAATTTCGCAAGAGATTGCAGCAATGATTCCCAGACAGTACAATGTGGATCTGAACGTGATTTTCTTCCCTCAGATAGGCTTTCTAATTTCCATGCCTATGAACCCAGAAACTGGCAGAGGAAAATATGAAGGAGGCGAGACAGAAGACACACAATGGGACTTAGTCTTCTCTACGGGATTAAGAGTATATTACAAAGACTTCCGGATGAGAGAGTTGGATCAGACGCTTGGGGATATGTACGCCATCATCTGTGGTAGGTTCCTTTCTATTCAATTGTCAATCGAGGTCTCTTACCTTTAGCGGAAACTTTAGACAAGGAAATAGATATCATTCATGAGCTTGGTCAGGAGGTATTAAGGTATGAGGACATGCTTAATTCTGCATCCGATATCTGTGGCGAATTAGACAGGTGTGGATCTGCCCCGTGCGGCTTGCTCAGCTATAGACTAACCGGTTAGCCTTCTGGCTCTAGCTCAGGGAGCCAGAATATACAAGTTCTCGAGACCACGCATGACGGAAAGGAATATTATCAACATCAAGGGTGGCCGGTAAGGATTCCGCCTCTCGTGGAGATCGTTGGAGTTTAAGGTCTGTAGGCACCCATTGCAAGAGCTCACTGTACCCTCTTATATCGCAAACGACACTTTCTTAGTTGGCGGAGCTGGAGAAAATCACTCGCTACCTCCTGGGGGAGTTTCTCAAGCGGAGTGTGTCGTTGGCCATGTTGAGGGACCGAGTATGCTAATGATGACTGGACCGAATTACTCCGGCAAGAGCGTTTACCTAAAACAGATCGCTTTGATCGTGTACATGGCCCACGTAGGCTGCTTCGTGCCAGCAGAAAGGGCAGTCATTGGTCTGACCGACAAGATACTAACTCGTATTGCCACCAGGGAGACTGTATCAAAGATCCAAAGTGCCTTCATGATTGACCTTCAACAAGTCGCTCTCGCGATTTCGCTGGCAACATGCAGAAGCTTGGTCATAATTGACGAGTTTGGCAAAGGGACTGAATCTAGTGGTATGCTCGGGGCAAAATTCGGATGAAACATGCTGATACTCACACTAAGATGGTGCTGGTCTTGCCTGCGGTGTCTTTGAGCATTTCCTTGAACTTGGTGACGGGCGACCCAAAGTATTAGGAGCTACGCATTTCCATGAAGTATTCGAAAATGGGTTCCTTGAGGCTCGGCCTTCTCTATTCTTCAGTCACATGCAAGTGCGAGTCGCAATGGAAGCAGCAGACGTCGAGGATCAGATCACCTACCTGTACAAGTACGTGCCCCCAAGCCTTCTGACGCTCTATATTGACGGTTTCTGAAGCTTCAAACCTGGCCGGAGTAGCTCTAGTCATGGTACCAGGTATGCTACTTTCCATAGAGTAGGTCTGAGGTTCTGACTTTCTTATTTCAGCTGCGCGGCATTGAACGGCGTTGACCCAGCAATTATTGCCAGGGCGGAAGAGCTTATAGTGTTAAGCGCTATGGGAGAAGATTTAGTTGCTGCATGTGCAACGATGTCGGAAAAGGAAGAAGAAGATCTTAAGCTTGCCGTAAGATATCGAAGCCTTGCCGCCCGAGAGTATCTGTGGTTGACCATGATTTCTAGGAAGAGACGGCAAGGGCATTTCTGATCCAAGATCTCAGGGATTTTGGTCCAGATCGTTATGGCGAAGAGGAGACAGAGGATCCTCGAGGGCTTCTGGAGAGGATGGAATTGATGCCCCGTTAAGAAGCAGCGATATTGATGGTCTGTGACGAAAACGGTTCGTGGCCAAATGTCTGGCTATCAGCCGCTCGTTTGCACATTGCTTCCTCGTCCGCCAAGATCGCTAAACTTGAATCCGTCAGTCTGAGGAGCTCTCTATCAATACTCCCCTGACATCGACCCTGGGTCATCAACCGTCATATTTGCATGACCATTACCTGCAAATCACCAGCGATTTAGTGAACCATGAAGACTTCGAGAGATCTCAACGTATTGAAAGCCCAGAGTCATTCTAATCTCTATATCTATCGAAAATTCCATAGCCCAAGGGTATCTCTAGCAATCAACACTGCGGCGAACCGATATTCTCGCTCCTTCTTGCAATATCAACACCATCCAAACCAACCACAAACCACAGAAGCCATGCCATGCCAAACCAAATGCCTTACAGTCCCACCCCATCATTGGCCCTTTCCCACTTCCTCCTGGCCCCGCACCCAATCTGCAAATTCCCTCCTCTTTGCCTACATCGCACATCATACGTTAGCCCACATCCCACAAGACGGCTCCATTTCTGCTGTTCCCACAAATATATCATAGAAAAAACCGACCCTGACATCCATAAAGCCCCACCTCTCCTCCAGGCCTCCAAACGGTCCCCCTGCCCCGTGTTCCCTCTCCACCTTGCCCGCCCAAACCCTCCAGCTAATCGGTTTCAGCTCCTCGCTTCCCAGAACCAGCCCGACACAGATCAAGATTACAGAGGTTAGCGTTTCAAGGGAGATGTCGGCGGGGAGGTTGTTGTTGGCGGTGGGTGGAGGTTGAGTGGAGAGATGGGGATTTGAGGCAGAGGCGGTGGTGAGGGAGTAATGTTCGTAGGCGGAGTAGCAGCTGTGATAGGGGTGGTTAGTGGGCATGTGGAAGGTTGGGGGAAGCGGAAGGGAGGATAGCGCACGCGTGGGAGAGGAGAAGGAGGCCGAGAAGGGTGAGGGGGCGGGAGAGGGAGGACATCTTTTCCTTTCTTTTTAGTTTTCTTTTTCTTTTCCTTGGAGATTAGCGGTAGTCACCGGAAGTGCAGGGAGTGCAGGTAGTATGACTGATGCAGCTTCGAAGTCCTGTAGTAATTGAGACTAGGTAAGGGTTTTGTTGAAGGAAGGTGAACCTGATGATTGGTGTACGGAGACCTAGGTTGGAAGACCGTGCAGTTATCTACGATCCGATTCTACTGAGCTACGAAGAGTGCTAGGTCTACTTCAAAAGAGTTCCTTATAATTTTCGTTACGAAGACGTTAACCTTAGACTGTCTAGAGGCTATACCTCTATACAGATTTGAACTATGGCTTCCATTCTCTTGATGACCACGAGGCAGCAAGTTGATACACAAATGAAAATTGTAAAAGACATATTCTATAGGTACTATATTTGGATGGGACTAGAAAAGGAGTAAATAATAGAGAGTCTCTAAAGGGAAAGTGCGTACTGTCGACGGGTGAGGTTAGAGAATTCGCGCATTCGCATACCTGTTGGCGACATCGATGACTACAAATACCACATGCTTGCATATGGGTTTACCGTCCCCATTTGAACTTAAAAGTCCGTTTGTTGTTTGAAAGCTCGATATATAGAACCACTAACATTTTGGCAGAAAATCGAATATTGCCAAGTATCATCACGACGCGTAAGGTATCAATACCCAATGCCATATGACAGGTCCACAGACCGACTACTACCCTTATACACGTCTCAAAGTCCTAATCGATCTGCTCTATTTGAGTTGAGCTTGAGGGCTGACTGCGGGAAATGGTACCGATGTTATCTTTAAGTGGCTTGACAAGAGATGATTCAACAGACATACTTTACAGTTGGCCAACCAGATGCCTTAACACACCTATCCAACATAATTGGGCGTTCCCTATCTGACCAGCATTTTTCCTACTTCAATGGTTTTATCTGGTTGATTGTGGACGTTCGAACCTCATTTCCGGCCGTTTGCGTCTTGTTTTCTCGGAGATCCTTGCGTGGCATCGACTTTCTCTGTTTCCCCTCATGTATGCTTCACGCCCCGAACCACATTGCCCCTCACCTTCGCCCAATCAATACTCGCATCCAACTCCTCATCCATCAGCCCACAAATAGCAACATTCTCCCCTCTTATAAGATAAAGCCCATGGCTAACCTCGGCGCTTGATTCCGGATCATCATGAGGCCTTATTACGCGCTCGATTGTTTGGCCCAGGACAAGGTTCGTCAGTTGATCGCAGGAAAGGAGAGTGCCAGTTAGAGTTCTGCCGTCTGCAGTGAGGACGAGAACCTTTTCTTCAGATAGGATAAGGTGTTAGCGGTGTATGTCGTCTAAGCAGTAAGAAGCGTGGAATGTGGTACTCACTGTTGACATATGGCTGAAGGGACATCATCTGCTATATTCTATTCGAGCCTTCGGTCAGATATCCTTGACCCAGAAGGTGTAGCGAGTAAGAAACGCCTTTCGTTGTAGAAGATGATTAGAAGCTGAAAGTGGCTCACCAAATTCAAACAATACCGTAATAAACTCAGTGTACCATCTTGGCACATTATTATTACGATACCAGTCGGGTAAGCGACATCTAAATTACACTCACGTGACCTATCCGTAATTTTCCATACCTGAGGTAACGTACCTTAGGTAGATTACCTTATTCCAAATAACTTCGGCGGTTTGTAGACAGAGTAATGTTTTTCGTGTACAATGTGGGGTTCAAGATCTTGTACATCTCTTCCACGCGAAGGAAAGTCAATGCTATGAAAATCTGCCTCACGGGGAGAAATACTTATAATGCTTTTGGCTATGCCTCTTCGGGAAATTTCTGCTGGTTCTTCGGTACACAGACATTCCATGCAAGTTCCAGCGAATCAAAAAATTGTTATCATGCTCTTCTTTCTAAACCAAAAGTCTAGCGTAAATTGTCGGCCTTCACCATTGGTGCGTCATATCACATTTGGGACTGGTGGACGAATACCCCTCCCGCACAAAACGGCTCCCTCGGCCCCCACCAAGAATTTGGGCTTGTTCTTTGGTTGTACGGTTGCGAATAAAAACTTGGAATTTAATCCTTATGGAGAATTGTTTATATTAGAAAACAGAAGCCCAACATGCAAGCAGCAAATCGACTTCTTAAAGCCCTCAAGACTGGTTCAGGCCTTACCTTTGGAGCCTGGCAAATGCTGCCCGGGAGTAACCAAGCCAGGACAATTGCGCGCTGTGGTTTCGATTGGGTACTGGTTGACACTGAGCATGGCAATATCGACGGTATGGGAGCGAAGGCACAGTCGCGGTGTGCAGAAGTGGCAGCACTGATGCGAGCATTCTTTACGCTTGTGTAGACAGTGCTATGCACGAAGCCGTCGCAGCCATCGCAGCCTGTGGAGTGAGCCCACTCGTGAGAATAGCAGCCAATGAAGGTTGGATGGTCAAGCGTAGGACATCTCTAGCTTTCCGCGTTGCGAGACTGGCTTATAGACTGTTTTATTCTAGGCGCCCTGGACTCCGGTGGTGAGCGATTCATCCGGTCTCTTTACCTAGGTCTCCGAGTTAACAATAGGTATTCAGCTCATGGGGTAATCGTACCACTCCTATACACCGCTGACGACGCGGAAAAGTTGGTTCAGTCGGCTAAGTTCCCTCCCACTGGCCAGCGAGGCTTCGGCTCAGTAAGTAAATTTTTAGAGAAGTTACGTTGTAAAAGAAGTGCGTATTGACTGAAAAGCCATTTCCAATGGAAAATTTTGGGGGTCAAACATCAACGGAGTATCTGCAGCAGGCAAACGAGAGCCTGGTCACAATTGTACAAATAGAGACCAAAGAGGCGTTGCATAATGTATGACCCTTCACAAAGGTGGATGCGCATGGGCGTAAAGTAGAATGCTGAGATGATTTATAGATCCACGAGATAGCCAAGGTACCCGGAATCGACGTTCTTTTTGTTGGTCCCTTTGACTTGGGTAACAACATCGGGCACCCCATCCTGGATGGCACCATGCATGATGAGCTGAGGGAAGCTATCGCGAAAGTGCAGCGTGTAGCGAAGGAGAATAACATAAGCAGTGGAATATATGCCACATCGGGAGATCAAGCCAGGGAGTTTGCTGATCAGGGATTCCAAATGGTAGGCCAACCCACGCAACTGAGCGGCCATTCGATTGACGATATCAGGTGTCGGTTGTAGCGGATATGGTTGCTTTGCCAGCTTATATGACCTCTGCCCTTACGGCAGCTAGAGGATCATATGTCCACTCTGCGTTGAACATGGCAAAGGGAGCTGTGTCCGGAGCGGCAAGAATGACTGGTCCTTATGGTCGATAACGACATTTCAATTGCAAAAGTCACAGATCCATGCCTATTGCGCCACATGGCAGCACTTAGATAGAGCCTCCAAGGAAAGGCTAGATCAACCATGACCTTCAGCTTCGTCAATCAGTAGCTCGACATCGTCCTCGGTGAAGCGATGCATGAGCTTCCGAGCTTCCGTAGCGATATCAGGCTTTGAGTACGTATGGAAGACCCGCTGGACGTGGACCTACACATGATGTTTCATTAGTCCTGCAACGGGAGGCATAGTACTATTATTCCCTTACCACAGGTGTATCGAACTCGTAGAGATCTTTCCATTGCTTCGCACTTGATGCCATGATGTCGATTTCATTGTATTCGAAGTTCCTCTTGCTGCCCAAAGTTCCAAGTACTGACTTTGCGGTCTCACAAAGTCCACAATTAGAGCGAGTAAAAAGAGTAATACGAGCAGTGTGCTGTAGAAGATGAGATGTAGGCCGCATTACCCGCAAGCTTGAACGTCAGTTTTACGAGGACGGATAAAGCATGTAAATTATTAGATCGAGGTTGACTCTGCTTTTACGACGTACCTCCGTATACTGCACCTCCGTATATTCTATCACTAAGTTAGTGTGATGAACGAAATTCCGCTAGTCGAACGGCCTGAACGGAAAATGACCCGTAAGCTAACTTTGAGGAAGCTATCTCCTCGTCTATCAGGCAAGGTTGAACCTGAATTATTGGCGACATGTACGTACTGTCGACATTCCTATAAAGTGCCTCAAGGCTGCTGTACCGCTAGATACAACCCAGGGTTGGAGCGCCTCTCCTCGGCCGTTCAGCCGCATGAAGGCCTTACAGCCTCCTCTCTCTCAGTCGAGCTGCTCTACTCCTCTATTTCCTTTTCAATGCTCTTGTGTAAGGCCAGAAATCTCTAGCTACGCTTCTGCTCCACTTTCATCTCGTCTGATGCTGGAAGCTCTAGTAAGAGTGTCTCACATTCTTTGCTGAGTTTTTTGAAACGCAACCTCAATGGATTGTGCTTCCCCGCATGACAAGGACCTCGAAAAGGCAGAGCAAGTAGACAAAGAGCTCAGTGGCATTCGTTCTGCGTCGCTCAAGCCCAGCTTCGACATTGTCTTACTGTGTTGGGACCCACAGCATACAGAAGGATATGTCTCAAAAGGCTGCCTGAGGTGTACATTGTCAACCTGTGACGCATGCGTTATCAAGAATGCCTTTGGGAAGCAGGATTCTACGTACGCCAATCGTCGTCGTCACGTGTGTGCTGAATGTTGGGCTCGAAGTGAGCATCCCGAAATACAACTCAATCGCTTGCAGAGCAAAACGCAAGTTTCGTACGCAAAGCGCGCAGAATTTGAAGAATTTTGCCAATGTACTGTACCTGACGGCTGGCTGTGTTCGAGATGCAAGACGGCGCAGAATTCCAGCCTAGGTACGAAACTCGAGCAGTGCGTTATCGAAGGGTGTTCAAAGAAGCCACTACATAACTGTTTTGGCGGCCGTATGTGTTTGTGGTGTGACATGCCAATGCGAGGTCGGAAGAGCCTTGGGGAAGCTCGACGAGAGTATGATTCACTACATTTGCGCGCTCGCGCATACTCTGCCTGTGAACCTCTCACCCCCGTGGAAGAAGTCGACGACCCGGAGATTGGTTGGCTCCAAATCAGACGCAAGCCTAAACCTGTTTTTCTGGGCCAAGGAACGCCTGACCTCCAAAGACAGCCTGCGTCCAAGCCTCGTCTCCTTCGTGCGCATTCCGTCCCTGACCCTTCGACGCCTGACAGTAAGGGCGAAGACAGCCTCAAGATGTGGGCTGGCTTGCTCCGAAGAATGAGCCTAAAAATTTCGTCATATAAGAGGCGTAGCGACGTTATGGGCCTGGGGTTGCGTACTTCGATGGGAAAATGGCGCTCGTCGTCTACGTCTCTTCTAATTCAGAGTTCGACGAGTAATTTCCAAAAGCAGGACCAAGGACCCGCGATGATATTATTGTATGAAGGACCTTGAGGATGCCGAATTCATTCATGTCATTCAAAAACCCAACGGAATTCTAGGTGCCACATACGGTTCGAAGTTCAAGGCTCCCTTTTATTAAGGCACAACGTCCTCACACTAGCTAAATCATACTCGTTCTATCTGGGGCCTCAAGGCTGTAGCTCGTAACGAATATACTTGTGGGGTTAAATATAAGTCCATTCGTGCCACATTAACTTTAGTATGCTGGAGGTATTCATGATTCCTTTCAAAGCTTCGTATACATTTGTATGGATCCTAGGTTTGCATTATCGAAACGGCAAATAGCCAAAATCGTAGCACGAATTTCCACTTTCATTGAAATTCGTACTTCGCTACTTGCGAGACCTTTAAAGGCTCATGGAAGACAAATATCTAACTAGAAGCTTCCCTGTATTGAATGCCGGCGTGCTTTCTAGTAAACTACAATACCTTATATTACACAACAACCAAACATTCATAAATCACTACATTCAAACTCTCGAGTACTATCAAGAGCCCAAGATGTCCAAAAAATGTGTGCATAAAGGCTGCGGCAAGAGCTTTACAGACACGGAAGGGGATTGTCAATATCACCCAGGGCCTCCAGTCTTCCATGAGGGGCAGAAAGGTGTCTGGGCTCCCTCTTCTATAACGTCACTTTCCCACCAACCTATTGCTGACATAGAAGTTCAGGATGGCAATGCTGCAAAGCTCGCGTTCTGACCTTTGACGAGTTTCTTTCTATTCCGCCGTGTACGACAGGAAAACACTCTACTGTAGACGACACGCCTGCGCCTGAGCCCAAACAATCAACTGAACCAGAGCCCGCACCACCCACTAGGAAACCAGTGCCCATCACCAACAAAGTCACAGCATCTTTTCGTGCTCCCCAACCCGCACTGACCGCACAACCGCCTGTGCCCATCGCTCCCCCAGAATCAGATACGGATGACCCGTCTATCCCTGTTCCACCGAACCTAACCTGCCGCCGGCGCGGCTGCAATACCACCTCATCTTCTGCCAGTGGGACAGCTTCGTCACGAGATGGCGAGGAATGTGTCTATCACCCGGGCCATGCGCTCTTTCACGAAGGTAGTAAAGGGTGGACATGTTGCAAACGGCGGGTACTAGAATTCGACGAGTTCATGAAAATCGAGGGGTGTAAGAGGAAAAGTAGGCATTTGTATATTGGGAGTGGGAAGAAGAGTGGGGAAGAAGAGAAGTTGTTGGAGGTTAGGTAGGTTGACATGCTTGTTCTGGAGGCTTCTCAATCAGATGGCTGATGCATGTTCTTTGTAACAGGCACGACTTCTACCAAACCTTCACAACCGTAATCGCTTCGCTTTACCTCAAGAAAATCGACAAATCCCACGCCAAAGTGGAATTCACGTCCCCTACCACAATCTCCCTCGATCTACCTACTGGAGACCAGAAGAGATACGAGAAGGAAATGCCGCTATTCGGGCCGATAGATCAAGGAAAATCAACATACAAAGTTATGGGAACGAAGTTAGAATTGACGCTTGCAAAGGCCAGTGAGCTCAGTTGGCCAACTTTGAGGAGTGATGAGCATAGGACGAGTGAGATCATACAGGTTGGAGCGAGCATTTAGAGGACAGTGTAGGTTACTGTTGTTTCTATGACTTGCGAATTTTTAGAACACCTAGGTAGACATCGAACTATGTTCATTTCCCCAGATATGTGGCGTCATGCCATCTTCTATCGCGTTCCGCGCTTGCCCATCTCCCGTCCGAGACTCCTTCATGGCTTTCGATTTTAGATCATGCCACTGCCTCTGGTCTTATCGGACGCTTCAGGCCGATGGAAGCTGGGGAAATTGAGCAGGGGAAATCTTCTTTACCTCAACGGCACGTCCATTTTCCCACTATATAGAGACCCCGGCCTGGGCATATACCCGAGTTCCTTGCGGCTGGATCCTGACGCTTGGCATTGTAGATGATGAAGTATCTCTTAGTCCTTTTCCTTAGTTGATATTAGAACCCCTGCCTCATTCCATGCCATCCATTGATGATACGCGGTCCAGCACCATCCCGCGAAGTCCCACCCACTCCCGCAATGCCTCCCATTCTTGCCCTTCCTCTTCGCCTCTTCTCGTTTCCTCCTGGAACCCCCAGGCTGCGGCCACACGATCAACAAGTGCCCTTTCCTCTTCCCTCAGCCATCGCTCTCGCAAAGGCAGACCAATGGCCCAAGTAATGCGGTTCATCTGGTCATTTCGCGTCGTGAGCGCAACGATACCGAGCACAGATGTGAAGCCCATGTAGGCTAGAGTCCCGGCAAATATCAAGTTCCTAGCCGCTGTCTGATCCATATTGTCTTGGTAGACGGACAGCTGAGAAGCTAGTACAAAGGCCGCTACAGGTGCCAGTGCAGCTGCCGTGGCAGGCAGAAGTGCACGACGGATAAGTTTGTTCCTGTTGAATGCAGTGGCACACACGCTGGTATTGATTATATCGAGGCAAAGGGGGAGGTTCTTTGCCTCGATGGCTGCGGTTAAGGCGGCGTCTGCAAGGACATAGGGGACTGCAGAGGAAGCTTTAAATGGGTTTGCAGGCTTGAACTTCGCTGGGGAAGATCCTGGACGTGGGATTGGTTTGCTTGAATATAGAACGAAGACCTGAGAAAGGGTTTCGGGACGGCCAATCAGACATTGCGTAGCGACATAGGAAGCCAAAGCTGTAGGAGTAATGAAAACCTTTGGATCTGAGACTATGGAGTAAGCGAGTGTAGACAACTTGTCTACCACTTTTTCTCTCGTAACCCTCGTCATCCCAACGGATTGAGCTGGCCGACTAGAGCCTTGTTGCTGTTTCTCTAGAGATAGTAAGGTAGAAGCTGGGGTGTTTTCGTCTTTTGGCCCAGCATCCTCCACACTCTCGTAAAGAGCCCTTGCATATGACTCGCAATCTGCCAACGCCCCTTCAACCGACGCCTGGCTTGGAACTGTGGAGGATTTCAAGAGAGTATTGACCATATCGAGCATTTGAGTTAACGAGGCATTGTTGAATCGCGTCGTGGGCTTGAAATCTTGCAATTGTGCGGTTGCGAATGGTCTGACTGGAAAGTATCTGCAAGGTTTCCTGCAAGAAGAAAGAATTGGAAATGGTGAGCACCTTGTGCTGTATCGCATATATTTTGCTTGAGGGCGGACGGTAGCTCCCAGAAACAGCTTATACAATGGCAGACGAGGCTGGACGCAACGGAGGGACGCCATGATAGGTATAAGAAAAGTGCTATTGCAGTTGCGTACGGAGGGCACAATCCCATATTGACTGTTTTGGCCCGCGGGTAGAATAGTGTTCCGCGCGTTTGGCGGCGAAGCCTCTGCGGGGCAATTAGATACCAACAAATATACCTCAGGCTGGGAAACGTCAGGTCATAGCTGTTCGTGGTGCCAACAACGGAATCAAACTCTTGTCAGTTCTGTGGAGATTCAGCACTTCATTGAGGCAGTGGTTACGCAGTCGCGCGACAGTCTCACCTCGAAGGCAACATGCCCGGTGGTCCTCCTCCACCCCCTCCGCCTCCGCCGATGCCAGGCTTTGGTGGTCCAGGCGCACCACCTCCTCCGCCTCCACCTCCTGGAGGGGCAATTACATTACCGGCAAGGCCTCCACCAACCGTTGCCAAAGATCGGGTACGTCTTCTGATGGTCTACGTTCACCTTCAATTTCATCTAAAATGAAGCTGAGCTGGCGGCCTTGAAGTAGATATCGAGGAGACTGACAACAAATTTAGGGCGCCTTACTCACAGATATCACCAAAGGTGCGAGGCTCAAAAAAGCAGTGACCAACGATCGATCAGCTCCTCTAGTAGATAAAGGTAAAGGTACATCTGTAGGTCCGCCTGTTGATGGCGCACCACCTGTGCCAATATCGGGCTTGCGAAAACCACCAAGTGAGCTTGCGCCGCCTGCTTCGAACGGAGGTATATCAAACCGAGCCAGAAGTAATAGTGATACTGGTGGAAGTGGAAGTGGTGGAGGTGGGGATTCTGGAGGATTACCATCGGGGCCCCAACTCGGAGGAATATTTGCAGGGGCTGGTATGCCGAAGCTGAGAAAAACTGGTGGAGGCATCGATACTGGACGTGATTCGTCGTACCTCTCCGATCCAGAAAGCTCGAGGAGTTCTGCTGCGAAGCCACCCATTTCATCTGCGCCAAAACCCCCAACAGCACCCCGACTAAATGCATTAAAGCCTGCACCATCAAGGCCTTCGCCACAAACTACGGAATCATCACCACCGCAGCCCTCAAACCCACTAGTCGCAAATCTCCGCAAAGTACCCCCAAAGCCAGTACGAAGGCCGCAATCCTCATCTGATCTGCCTCCAAGAGCTCCCCCCCCTCCCCCAGGAACATCGAAACCACCGCCACCACCTATATCGTTAAGGAAAACTTCTGCAGCTGCCCCACCTCCTCCGCACTCACCTGCACCTGCACCTCCTTCCGGTCCTCCGCTACCACTAGCGAATTCTCTGCGACCTCCCTTATCATCTGCTGTTTCCATGCCCCCTGCCCTACCCCCACTACCTCCGAGTTCGGCTCCCCGTCCTCCACCACTTCGGTCAACACATCCGCCTCCTCCACCGCCAGGCCCGCCCTCGAGCATGCATTCGTTTGCGAATGACACGTCTTCCTCAGCTCTAGCCATGCAAGCAGCGCGAAATGCATTTGGGAGTGGACTAGCATCTCCAGCTGCACCACCTCCCCCTCCTCCGCCCACTTCTTCTCCTCTGGCGAAAGTGCCTTTGGCACCTTCAACGCCTCCTCCAGGTCCCTCTCTACCTCCCCCGCCGAGATCAGGGTCTCAGCAACCAATCCGATCTTTGCTGGACCCAAGCACCTACACATTATCCAACGGAAATCCATCAAATCATAACACCAGTCCTGGGGGAAATCGCGACTCCTCTAGCAGTGGAGATAGAGTCATTAGAATTGAGGATTCAAGGTGGCATTTCCAAGATGAAAGCCAACTTCCCAAGCCAAGAGAGTTCGTCGGGGGATCTAAAATTTACAGGGCAGGCAGAGGGAGCAGCGTGCCGCTAGACCTGTCGCATTTCCGATAAGACTTTGTACTATTAAACTATGATGAAATCCTAGTACTACAGTATCTTAAGAAACGGTTTGCATTAAGGGCAGGGTAAACGCTCATGGATAGCAAGCTGACATGAAGACCGCCGTTCATTCCAAATAGTCTTAGTTGAGTGATTTAAGAGTTCTCTTAGTTAAAGCGGCATTTCTGTGCCTGCCACCAAGTAGAGTGCCAGCAACAGGTCAGTCTGGCGTGCTCGGATGAGTTTTAGCCTGAGACAATTCTCCGGCCTTGTGTGAACCGCGAGCGTCATTTGCTAAATACTTGGGTTAGTAACTTTGTGAGGCACCTCCCAGCGTCGATCTTGCATGCGATACCTGGTCCTTCACTGTATTAACCAAACTTTCTTGGGAAGCTTCTGGAGATACGCGACTGTGGTATAATCCACAGGTGCCTAATCTTCAATCAAAGATGCACACCGTCTTCTTCTTCTTGCCTGTCTTCTTCCATCTGCTCCCTCAATCTTCTTGCCAGCTCCTCATCCCCGATTCTTCCTCCTGCGGGGTGTGCGCCCTCTCTGCACTCGTCCGCTCCAAATGCAGCCTCCTCTTCTGCATCCCTCATCTCGGCATCATTGCCATTCGCCTCTCCCACCTCATCCTCACCCCAGTGATACCCTCTCCTCTCCACCTCTTTTCTCAGCAGCAAAACCCTTTCTTTCATCCTCCCAATGACGTCCCGATTTTCTTTCACCGCGTTTGCACAGTCTTGATCTCCCTCATCCGCGAAACGGCGTAGTTCTTGGTTCGATGATTCGAGGTGCGCGATTGCATTGCGGATTTCTGCAGCTTTAAAATGGAGGTTTGAGAGGGGTAGGTCAGTGATGGCTTCGGCGAAGCGGTGAAGAGGGATGGGGGTTGACGTAGAGGACATTTGTAGCAATTTGGGTGGGGCTGGTGGCGGGGCATCAAATCTGCCAGATCCGGGATATAGTAGATGGGAGATGGTTCGGCATAAAGCAGTCTGTATGTATTAAGTTTATTCGTTGCAGGATACCAGTGGCAGCAGCTCCTTTCAAACCTACGGAGGTGGGCAGGAACCTCATACTTTCCAATCCGGGTGCTTGGGCGGAAACTTTCCGCCCTATTCTAGTACCGTGAGTACCTGTACTCAGTACTGATTGTAACGCTCAACCCCCGGACTTCCACAAAACCGAGTACATACCCTGACATTGATGTGAGATGAGCGCTGTCTCGTCGACGACATGGCGATTCTTGCGCCCCGTCAGTCAGGCCCTTTTCCAACGGCAGACAGCGTTCTCGATACCTTTGTCAACGGCCCTTGGCAGCCCAAAATCCTTCCTCCGTCGAGGACAGCAAAGCGGGTGCATTAGGTCAATTGCAATTATGGCTTGCGGAACCAGTAGTACTCGGCCTGTTTGTCAGGGTCTTGGGCGTCATAGCAGGCACGGACACGGAGCTGTAGGCTTTAGAACGATTCTATTGCGGTGGAAGTCTGAGTCGTCGATTCCTGGACGGGCTAGTAAACCCTCGTCAAAATCTGAGCTGAAGCCCCTTTCAAAAGCCGAGATTGGAAAGATTCTTTCTAAAAATGTGGATAGCAAGGACGGCAACTCCTTACTACGCCAATTACAACGTCAACGCGTTTCTGGTACGTTGGATGAAGGAGTTACAGCGCCTGCATCCTTGTCGGACAGGGCTTTAGCCTGGCTTCGTAAAAATCATCCTATGGACGAAGATGCCGCTATAAATGCACGACTAGATAGAGAATTAGAGGAGGAGGAAAATGAACTTGATATTGTCTACAAGCCACAGCACGGCGCTTACAAGACTGATAATTATAGCCAATCTGTCTTTGACCAGATAAAAGAAATGAACAAGTCGAAGGCAGCGGAAGCGCAGGAGGCGAAGGAGAAGAAGGAACAGGCGGGAGGGAACGCCGGAGGGCTCACGACTTCAAGGACTGCCACAAGGACCATTGTTGCAAGACGAACAGAGTCAGCAGAATGGGTCAAAAAATACAAGGAAAAGGCAACGTCTGCATTCAAAGAGCATCCTAAGATGACTAAGTTCCAGCGACTTTGGCCATCGACCTTGGTAACCCTTGCAGTCATCGGGTTATCTGCACTTTTTGCACAGAATTACATTCCCCCTTCTCGGAAGGCACGCTTGTGGCCTGATGTTCCACCTGCTGCCGCCACGATACTTACGCTGATCAGTATGAATTTTGCTGTATTTCTCCTGTGGAGACTACCTCCACTATGGGGCTTCCTCAACAGATATTTTACCGTAATCCCCGCCTTCCCTTATGGCTCCAGCATGGTGGCCTGCTTTTTCAGTCACCAAAGCTTTGCACATCTTGCTGGAAACATTCTGGGACTGTGGTTGGTTGGAACTTCACTACATAATGACATTGGACGCGGTAACTTCTTAGCCGTCTTCTTCACGTGTGGAGTGATCTCTTCGTACACCTCTATATCCTCTTACGTCTTGCGGAACATCTTCAACACTTGTTCCTTAGGTGCTAGCGGAGCTATTTGTGGCCTTGCTGCTACATATCTTTTACTCGACTCTCACAAACCGTTGCACCTTATGTTTGTACCCGACAGGCTCCTTCAGGGAGAGAGTCGCTACGCTTTCCTCGGTGTTTTGATTGCCCTAGATATCTACGGGTTCATTAGACGCTTCCGCACACCTATTGGCGGCGGAGGCAACGTTAATGTAGACCATCTAGCGCATCTTGGTGGCTATGCAGCAGGCATAGGATGTGCTCAAGCCCTTCGCTACCAAAGGCGGTACCGGAAGCAGGGGGAAGAGAAGAAGGAGAAAAGAATGAGTCCCACGATGAACCAACTCAAGGCAGTGTAATCGATCGTGGTCTCAAAGGTGTGATCTGGAAGAAGAGATTACTGTGATTACAGCTGGGATTGTATTCCAGCTGTCCAACCTGTTTGGTCGGTCATGCTATTTTAAGGGTGGTTAAAGGACGAAGACCGCTACAAGAATCAACGGGAATGGTACTAGAGCTATCAATTACAGCCAAAGCTTATCCATAAGCCTTTCACAGACAACCTTCACGGTCGGAAGTACTGCAAGTCCACCACACTCTACTCTACGCAGGATCCATCACTCATATGCTGACCCACCTCTGCATGTTATATAGAGGCCAATCGGTGCTCCGACTTGGCAGGCAGTCCCAGGAGATTTGAAGACTGACGTGTTAGGTATTGGGGGACTCTCGGATCATGACGGGTTTCCATCTTTATCATTCCTACATGTAAATCCGTGCCCTCGCAAACAGCGACGCTAGGTTCGCTAGTCAATGCATATGAGAAATCTGCATGGGTATAGGACTTTAATGGAGGCAACGTTCGATACAGATATGTACTATAGTCGTTGTAAGGTGCTAGAGTGGCGCGTTTGTGTGAATGCCAAGGAGAGCTTTACGCCTCTTCAACCAACGTCTGCGACTCAATCAAATGTATATCACTTCAAGACAGATGAAGATCATACTTGAAAATGAAAATTGATTGATTTTGGTGACATAGCGCTGTTGACAGCAACGTCCAGGATGCCAGATATCTCGCGCTATGGAAAATTATGAAAACTATGGAAACTCTATGCTTCCGTTTGCGTACAACCTGAGAGCGCAGACGGCTCTTGCAATAGAGTTTATGACTTCTTGCTCAAAAGGCCCAAATCATCCAGATATCTTAGGTCAAGTCTTGACCACCACAAGAAAACTCCGTAATAACCCGCTATGCTATGCGACGATAAGCATCACAGGTTGCCAGACTAGCTGTGCAACATCTCCCAAACTGTGAACAACAACCTCTACTGAGGCGCTACTATCGTACAAGCACCATTCGCTGCATCTGCTGGAATGCTCCCGTTTGCAATCCAGATATCGATGAGAGGTTGCATGGGCTCCATGTCTTTGTCGCTCAGAAGACCGAATAGCTTGGCAACGGTAACGTAATGCACAAAGCAGCTGTTCAAATCCGTCCACCCATTCCCATTGCTCCCGCTGGTGATATGCCAGAACGGCTCTACCCAATGCGAGTGATACATATGCCCGTAGAGCCGAAAGATTTGGCGGAAAATGGTCTTAACGTCGTTGAAAAAGGTCTCTGGGAAACCGCATTTCTTGCCAACCCAGTCATGACCAGCGAATTGGGAGACAGAGGTAGTGAGGTTAGTTGGGCCGAGGGCGATGGGAGTGGTGGAGCCGGGGGTGTTGAGGCCGCCAGACGGATAGGTCGAGGCACTGGATGGGATTGAGGTGTCGGTGGGAAATGCTTTTGGGTCGTGGATCTTGCCGACGATCCAGCGTTGGACGAGTGAGATGTACTGGGACGCAGGGACTTTGATAGGGATCTTGTCGTTGTTGAGCCAGGTGTAGGTGTGGCTACTACACGGGGATTGGTACATAGAAATTGATAGTGTTTAGGATTTAGCAGACTTACCGGCCAGCAGACATGACGGGGCATGTTTTGGGATTGCAGATAGGGTGGCCATTGTGTGTGTCAACTTCTTGGATACATTGGAGCAATGATTCGACGAGGCGATACTGCTCGACACCTGGGGAGATAGAGTTAGCGAGAGTCTTCATGCATTTTTAGCTAATACTGACCTTGGTGGGCAAGCCATTCTCCGAGGTCCACGTTCTTTGGCTGTGCTGCCAACGGCATGAAGTTGCCTTTCACGCCCAAACGGGCATACTTCTCACGAAAGAAGAATTTGGTAGGCTCTGGCTCAATTTGGAGGTCTGCGTTACCGGGACTGTTTTCCGAGTTGGATCCCAACGTCGAAGAGAAAGACGCTGAGGTTTTGAGGGGTGGCATAGTCGGAGCATAGGTCGTTGGCGAGGAATTTTGTGAGCCGTTACCCTTTTGCTGGTTGTTATTGCCGTTGCCGTTCCCATTGGGCTTGCTTGTTTGGCGACCGAAATTTTGGCGGCTAAGTAAACATGCAGCATCAGTTACAGAGTTCTAGAGATGTTGTGCTCTTCTTAAGTCGATTACTTTGAAGCATCCAATGAATATGCCAGGAGGGTATGTCACGAGAAGGATTCTTTTGGTGGCTAAGCTGAAATGGAAACGAACAATAACACCAATGGAATCCTTACGGCTTAAGGCAGCGCAGATGTTTGAAACAAGGAACTGCAGTCTTATACTGCTCTCGTTTAGAGAGCCGTCGCTCAGCAGTTTTGGTACGTGTAGGACCTCGATGTACCATGCGCGATTGATGCACTGGTGGTTTAGGCAAGGCAGGCTCCAAGCTGAGCGGGCATTTGAAGTGGGCCTCAGAGGCGGCTTGGTGCTCTTCTTTGTACTCGATGTAAAATAGGATCACGAATATAGCAATAAAGACTAGGACAAGCACTAGGCGCACATATAGCCATGCCATGTTGAAAGCTGTCGCGGTTGTCATTCGCGGACGCGGAAGGAAACAAATTGCAGAGCATAGACATGGACAGGAAAGAACTGCATGTTATGCGAGTACCGCCAGCTGCGGTGACTAGGGCGACCCGCGGAACACATGAACCAACTTGGCAACAAAATTGAAAACTTGTACAGACAACATCGACGCGCCATAGCAGTGACAACAGAAATCCAATTATTATAAGGTGACTTACACACTTTGGAAGAACGTCGCCATACTGATCGTTACAAGAATTAGACAGCACTCTTATTCTCCAGCCGTGCAGCGCAGTCCTTGTAGCTCAAAACAGGATGGGTGAGACACCACCTCTTTGCTTCGTTGTTGAGGGACTCAAGGTTGATATTGGATGGAAGAGATTCACTGAAAGAAGACATCGCTGATGGTAATAATACAGATAGCGGCGGCAGTCGGTCGAACGTAAATCCGGTATTCCGCTGCCGCCCTACCTAAGGTGTGGCTGGCTTTCACTCTGACCCTTGCAGGAGCCTGTCCAGGATCAACACCGAGGACGACAATTGACAAGACATACTGCTCTTACAGAACAATCATTGTCTCATCCTGCCGAACCAAGACCGACATCAGAAGAAGCTGAAATAAGAATTGAACGCTGGATCGAGGGCATAGAACCCCCTCCGCCATTTGCAGGTAAAGACCCTTCGCTAGAACTCAGATCCGATCAAACGGATTTCAGCGACAATCAACGTCCAAGTTGCTCGGGGCTCAACACAGCTGATGGCCTTGATATTAGGCTGACTCTTGGCCTAGGTAATTCGGCAGCCATTAGCCTCGCAGCTTTCAACCTCATAGTTGAAATCCTGGGTAACTTCGAGATGGACGAGGAGTTGAGCAGCACAGAACAAGACAATTTATCAGTCGGTGAGCAGGGGGCCCCCGCAGCTTCGGATCAACCCGAAGGTGATAATGCTGGTGGGCTTTTTGGGTCCGGCTCCGAAGCCGAAGACAACGAGTGTGTGGTCAATCTGTGCTGTGTTCTGACTCAAGGCTGACACATTTGCTAGCAGCCAGAGTGGTAGTAAGAAGCGCCGCAAACTCAACGACAAGGAGCTAGACTCTGTGGATGGTCAGGACAGATCTGATGGCGTTGAAGAAGATGATGGTGATAATGGTGACGTTGACATGGAAGAGAGGGCCGAGACCGTTTTGGACGTTAAATTAGGTCGACACGCGGTCCCACGTCCCAGTGACAGCGAGGTGCGTAGCCTCGTGCGGAAGCTTCACTACTGGTGTGTGACTATTACTGAATTCCAGAATAGCTATATCTACTTCGATGTCCGGACTTTCTAGGCATTGAACCGAAGGCTTATGATCCAAGGAGCTTCCAACCTCCTACTACTGACCACCACTCTACGGAAAACCCTTCGTCGACATTCTCGTCATATCAAACCTCCAACAATACATTGCGGTGGAGATACTCACCTGGAAAACATGCGAATCTCCAGTCAAACACGCGTTTGCTAAAGTGGTCGGATGGATCATTCACGCTTCAATTGGCGTCAAACCCAAGAGAGCAGTTCGAGTTGACTGCTAAACCACTTGCTCCACCTCAGAGTGACCCATTGGGGCCTGGTGCAAATGCAGCCAATCGGGGTCAAGTTGCAAACGGAATACCTCCGTACGACTCTCGCCTTGACTCGCATACCTACCTTGCTGCCCCTCATGAATCGGCTGGACTTATTCGCATTACGAACCAGATTACTGCATCATTGGGTGTGCAAACTTCTTCTGATCAAGACGACGATGCGTTGGCGCGGCTGCAAGAATCTCTAGCAGCTGCGACGAAGGGCAACAAGGCCGCGCCAGATGGCGGCTTAGCAAGAATCCGTATTTTGGAGGATCCTGAATTGGCAAAGAAGAAGGCGGAAGTCGCTGAAAAGGAGAAGGTGCGCGCGCAACGACGTCGCCAAGTGCAAGAGGAGCGAGAACGAGACCGCGCCAACCGTGTCTTAGGCCGTTCTGGGCTTCGCATGGGTGGACTTTCAGCTGGCTTGACGGTTGGTGGATTGGAAGATGATGACGGCATGACTTCTACGAGGGCACGACCGAGCAAACCAAAGCGGAAACCTAGACGTCGTAACAGCGAATATAGTGATGAGGAAGAGGAGTTCCGTGGTCGCGGACGTACTAGGGAGGATGAGTACGACGAAGACGATGGTTTCCTAGTTGGAAGTGACGAGGAGCCAGAGATTGTGCCTGATGAGAGTGAGGAAGAAGTGGAGATGGCTGATGACTTCGAGGATGAAGAGGAAAAACCGAAAAAGGGCAGCTCTACTAAGGCCAAGGCGGCACATGAGGCGAATGACGAAGGTGCTACCGGGGTGAGGACGAAGAAGAGACGCGTCATTGAAGAGGACGAAGATGAGGATTGATCAGCTCGGTCGGCCGAGTGACAGTCGACGTTCTGCACTTACAAACCAAGTACGTATCAGGGAACTTCACAGTGGGCAATCCCCTTTGCCTCCAGATCCACAGCGACTCTTTCTGACCCAGCGCTTGTGAAATGAAAACTGGGTGGATCGCCTCTGTTCAAGACATCTCCCTACTCTGTCTACAGGCGGATCCCAGCCGTATATGCTTGCGGTACCCGAGCGTTTGAGTCTCAGCTTCATGGCGGTAGACATCCATACGTCTACATCGGCAAGGCTTCTAATCCCAGCGCTTAGGATAGGAGTGTGGCCAAGAGCGCTTCCTCCGGAGCGGTACTGTACTTGCACATATAAGGTACTTTTTGGTACGCTTGAACAACAGATCAAGTGAATAGATAATGGAGATCCTACTGTAGCACCACCTTACTTTCTATAGCACAATTTTATTTACTTTTGAGAGGTGGCGTGCACCAAGTAGCGTCCAAATGTCATTATTCATCGAATATTTCTAGTATTGAATTATAAGTTTCTGGTGCAGTTTTTGAACAGACAAAATTGTGGTGACTCTATCATATGTTCATACTGCCTTAACACTTTTGTTGCCGACTATGGCTTTTTATCACGTATTACGTTGCGGCAAGGTTAGTATTCGTGGGAGATGGTGATATAAAGGATCTCGAAGGGTTCGAAGGACCCAAAAAAGCCACTATCAAATTGAGATTGGCTCCTGGGTCTACATAGAAATATATTGCCCACAGTTCCCTATAGGTTTAGCTGTCCGTCACATTTAAGATATGTTGCTTTCACTTGGGCTTTCTCTTGGGTCATCACCTCTTCGCAATGAAGGGTCTTACTTTCCAAGGACACAAGCGCGCAGTGCTTAGCAGGCTCCCAATACTCATGGGTACTCCAACTCAAGTAGTCCAGGCAAATCAGGGAGCTTTCTGCAACGCGTCGCCATGGATGAACGCCAAGAAAATCGGTTTTTTGCTCATTAGCACGACTAAGATATGATTCCGGTTCCTTAAGTAGGAAAAAGGCGTAGTAGATCCTTCTAGGGGATCGACTTTCTTCAAGTAAAGACGTGAGCTTCTCTCTCAAGATTTGACTGCTCAGGCTTTCATCGATTTGTTTCGAGACACCAAACGAAGGTTTGGGAGGTAAAAGAGGGGTATCTTCAAAGGGGCAACACCTGTTGTTCGACGTTGTCTAAGACATTGTTTCGATTTGTAGGCGACCACCTCAAACATGCCGGTATCTTCCTTGCAGTATTGCCACTACTTCCGATTGCATTCATTCCTGGAATCTTCCCTGCAACCACTGACTTCCAACAATATCACTCCCAAGGAATTTGGTAAACCAATCGTGCCAAAGTTTGGGTTCTTTAACGGCGGGAACTGGAGCTTCGTTGGTATCGATATACCAACCGGGCAAATGAGCTTGGCCAAGCGAAAGCCGCTGATCTAGGGACTTCCAATTATTATTGCTTGGCTGTCCTACCGTATGTTACGGATGCGCTCATGCGTACCACACCCTATGAATTATCTACTTCCCTGACACTTTACCCGACAAAGTTGGACGTGCTTTGGCAACTGAGTAAAGGGCTGCTTGGTGTAAAAGGCTGGCGTGTCAAAGCTATCATGGGATGGCTCTTTTTCTCAACAGCCTACTCGTACCTTGCCGTCTTCCCAACTTTGATAGACGCCATCTCTGGGTACGAAGCCTGGGTCGCAACAAGACTCTTGTTACTCAGTGGAACAGCGATAGATGTGGGCCAGGATTATGATCATGAGTATCATGTCTATACCTTGGTCCTCAACACTCGCTCTCATATGACTCAACAGAACACCAAGGCGAAGCGTTGTAACGGAATCTGTAAAAATTCTACAATAAGACTTTGCAGCAAAGCTTCGATGACTATCGTAACCATGGCGCTCAATCTTACTCGGAGAAAGTCGGAAAATATCGATCGTAGAGCAGATCAGCATCTCTACCACTGGGGTTTCCTGGCGAATAGCTCCTGATAGTTGCCTGCGTCAACAGCTTTTGATTGTTCGGTCTCTGGATACTTTGGCTGGATGCGGATGCGCAAAGCCAGCTCCGCAGGAGAGGTCGGCGCATGGGAATATAAAGGGAATAGCAGACAATTTAGAGGTGACGAGGGAAGATCTTGGGCCAAACCTATGCGCTGACTCAGAGGCCGAGCTCACTGCTGTGGTTACGCAAAGAGCATCCCGTCAAGTACTAATGGAGCGGCGCAAACTGCTTTGTCGTTAAGGCACTCTGGCAAAATAAAGCTATCTTATGACCTGGAATATATTTGTTGCCACTGGCGACAGTGAACAGTGTCACCATGCGAGCGAAAGTATCATACAGGCAATGTAGGAAAGTGCACATTCCATACCGGATAAAGTATCTATGCATGAAGGTCACGATTCTGGTGACGACGTTGTGCATTTATTGCTCCGTATTCGCTTGTAACACGAGATGCTCTATACACTAGAATATCGCTCACTGCGCAAGTAGCTAGCTCCGAGTCGTAGCTGTGAGACCGCACAACAATAATAATAGAAGAGGAACATCAATGTAAAAATGCGAACTGCCTATTGCCAGTTCTGGACACGAGTATCGAACGAGCCTGACGTCATACGGGTCGGTACGGTTGCCACTGAGGGAAAGAGGTCAACACAGTATTGGCGCGGGTAGATCTGCGTTGGCAGTGAAGTACACGAGCGGGCTGTGCTATTTTTTGCAGTGATACGAGCAGCTTCACAACATAAAAGGGTAACGCCAGCAAACGGGTCAAAGACAGACGTCCGGACTCCCTGTACAACGAAGTGACAAAGTATCTACCCGTCTTCAAAATCTACCTTCAAGGCCCGTGTTTCTTCTGCTACTTGTTTTGACCTTCTTTCAACCGTCTTTTTTGTCATCCTCTACGTCTGTCAAATCACTCATCTACTCTAATCTGGTTCACCACCGTGATCTCGTTTCTGTCAGTCATGAGGCTCTCATCTGCTGTATTCCTCGCCTCGCTCCTCCCACTTGCACTCGCAAGTGAACCCTTCTCCATCATTGCCGCACGCTCAGCTAGCCCGATCCATCTCCAACCAATCGAAGCTTCAGGCCAATCCTTCTGGATCGGCAAAGGCACCTCGTCTTACTGCCCGACCATTGTTACTCCGAACTGTCCACCGGGAACCCAGACGGCCCTGGTTGTTAGTGGTAATGTTGGGGGATGTAGTATGGTAAGAATATTCTTCCTCCTCTAATGAGAGGAGTCAATTCATTGTGGCATTCCTACAAAACAAGACCATGCTAAAGGGTTCCTAGGACGCAGAAGTTCCTGGTGGTCAAAGGGTCTACGTAGCCCCCAACGGCCGTCTCGGCTTCACTCAAGCCCATTCTTCCATCGTCCCCACCGGCGCCGCTCTTTCCCCCTTTGCCCTAAAACCCGGTGCCTCCTTTGGCACCTTCAGCTTTGCAGGCTTGGGCGCAACAGAGTTTTTGGCTTGTCCTACGAAGAACGGGACAGCGCCTTGGCAGATATTTGCAAATGTGATGGGATTGAATGATACGGATGTGCCAGGGGGTTGTGTGAGGGAGTGCTTGGGGTTTGATGCCTTGGCGCCGACCTATACCGCTAGTGGACCAGCGGCATGGGAGTATGTATGAGGTGGATCAAATGAATGGAGGGTCAGGACGAAGAGGTGATACAGGCGAGGAAGGTTGAGCTTGATTCGGCTGTGGTGCTTGATATTTGCTGCGACATAGTGCTGTATCATTAGCATAATCAAAAGCACGTTAGCAGAACGAACTAATATATCGAAGAAATGCCCGGAAGCCTTAACTTATCTTGAAAGATCTCATGTCTTTGTTAAGCTCTAGGTTATATGGAGCGTACGTCTTGCCTCAGGTTCTCAGACGTGTCACTAACCCCGTTAAACGTACGTTCAGCAATACCTTACCTTACTAATGTATGAGGTAAGTCTCACACGGTCACACCTGCCCTGCCCCTGGCCCCAGCCATCAATCATTACCACTAGCAACACGCTAAGCCTTACCCACCAAACCCACCATAAAACCTTTTCACTCCCATGCTCCGAACTTTCCTTCTTCATCATCAGTTAGTAATAACTAAATCTACATAACATTGGGAGCTCCGCTACGGCGGCTTGCTGAGGGCTATCCTGATGAGTTTCTTTGCGAAATTCTCCGTGGGTGGGCTTCCGTTCCCGGCTCCCTTGATTGATTGTACTGGTTCTTTCCTTTCAGGTCCTTGGGGTGTCGCTTGTTGACGAAGGGGCTGTGGAATTGGTTCTACATTTTTTTGGGGGTGCTGGGGGCTCGGTTGGTGTGATTTGTGGTGGTGGATGAGAGTGTGCCTGTTCTTTCGGAGCTTCGTGTTTGCGATGCTGTGTGGTCGCTATATACGCGTATGTTCTTGTGGGTAGTGGTCCAATTTTAAGGAGGGAGGAAGTAGGAGCTGCAAAAGACTTTCATTAATCCATGTTCATGATGTATGAGTGATTGCGTAACATGTCAACGGTTGATGGATGCTCGTTCTATTTTGTCAGTCCCTTACGCCTCAGACCAAGCCCACATCTAGTATAACCGCTTGGGCGGCGACATCGATGCCTTGATCGTCAAGCTTCCCACGTTCTGCCACCCCTTCTTCAACAGACTGACCAAGTAGTTAATAGCCAACATGATGTTCGAGATTAGCTCATCCTCCGTCATGCCCACGTTCCCAACAGCCACCCCCAAACACAGCACCTTCTTCAACTGGAATTTGATGGTCGACTTGACTTCCGTAATCTTGGCGCTGAGATCTTCATTGTGGGAGATAGGAGTAGGGAATTTGCCAGCTGTAGGCGTTTTAGTAAGACCTCTGGTATTCAGGACCAGAACACCAACCCTTTGACAGTCCCGGACCAAGAAGACGAGGAATCTGCTTGATCAGGGTGTCCGAAGCGACGAAAGCATCATACTTCCTCGCCAACTTCTTGATCAGCTTCTTGTTCTTGTTCAGCTTCTTCAAATCATCCGAGCTCATCGCATCCACTCCGTGATGCTTAGCCCTATCGATATCGTGCTGATCTCCGAGGACGCAGATGCTCATATTGGGGCGAGGCACGCGGGGCAGCTTGACAGTGCCGGAGAAACGCTTGTCGCGCTGGGGATCATAGTTCTTCAGGCCAATTTGAAGCTCGACAGTCTCGAGAAAGTTGCGTTTCTTCTCGTTGAGGGAGTACTCGAGGAGGGATTGCACGTTGGTACGCACCCCGGCTTCAGAAGTTTAGGGTTAGTTGTCAATAGTTTGAGGGAATTTGTGGCGGCTTACCGACTGTGATTTTGGACATGATGAAGACAGTCTTCCAGAAAGGGTTTCAATTCTTCTGGTAAGGATTTGCGCGTGCTGTGGAGTGCTGGAAGATTCGTGACTCAAAATTCGCTTGAAGTGGGGATATGTGTGTAGCGAGCAAATTCGCGCTAGCAGAGCCCTACGAGCTGATGGTTGTCTGCTTCACGTCACAACAACAATAGGAAATATACGTCTTGATTATGAGGAGACACACAAGCCTGCTTGTTTTCCTTCTCCAGTTATCCGAGTTGTGTTTTCTCTGAAGTTCAATCTCTGAACCTTTGCCTACATCTAATAATATCGTCCGGAACATTTCAGGCTGAAACCGTACCCTGTCGTGCCTATCTTCTCATTTTGGTGATCGATCGTACGATGATTGCAACATGGTTTTGGGTGTCTGAACATGCAGTGAACCGTCCTTGTTATCGCTGTTGATAAACGTAGCAAGTCCGTTTCTGTTCACACGTCAGGCCTATCAAGTCATAAGATGACAATCTATCGGTCTTGTGACTCCACTTCGGGATACTGTCAACTTCCATTGCCATTACCTTGCTTACGACTCGAAGGACTCATTCTGATGATGAGGCTGAGACAAGACTTGTGACCGCGGCTCTCCGCTTAGACGCCGGTGGCGCTACCCCTGCTTTTAAGAGCTGAACTCCTGCGTCCATCGCGTGATACAACAGCGTCTGCTGGACCCGATGGAAGTATTGAACACCACACGACTAGGGTCCCTGCCTTGTTTCTCCGTAAATATAGCACGCGATATTGAAAGTGGATATATAAAGTACCCTCTCGAGCCTTGTCGTTGTGGTTAACCTCTTTCTTACCCTCACAACAAGTCCTTTCGATATATTCCTGCGATAGCCTTGTGTTTCGACTTTCGCTGAGAATTCTCCCTTTGTTCCATAACCACTATTACTCCCTTAATCTGTTCTCGATGCCTCAGAATGCTCCTGAGGGATTTGAAAAGTTCGATGATCCATCCATTTACGCCAAATACGAAACCGCAGTGCGAAGTGCAGACACACTTAACTTCCTGGTAGACTTCGACAGCGAAGCAGCTTTCGCTGCACTCAATGTCGACGTTGGATTCATGAAAAGGGTCCTGAATACCCAGGTAGGAGACTCTCTTTCAGAAAGGCCTACAACAGCCCGTCTCAAAAAAGATCCATGGTTCTTATACAAATACTGACGCCTCGGGTTCAGCGGACCGCACACCCGAAAACTCGATGGATGTAAGTTATTCTGAAGAGCATCATCTCTGCACCGCGGGAACTGACGGCTTTTCAGAAACCTATGGATGCCAGAGAAGCAGAAGGGTTCAGTCAACGTTAGTTTTGAAGTTGTCGTGAGACCAGATCAGCTCTGATTCCAATAACCTAGGCCTTGGCATCTTACTATGGCTTTTCCCCACGACTCCTTGGCTTGATGGGCTGTGAGCCGTTAACACCTGCCCTCGTAGTGCACGAAGAGCCTCTTAGCAGGAGACAAGCTCTAGTGAAAGCATACAAGGAGCGGAAGTCAATAGACACGCACTCATCGGATCCTGAAGCTCACGAGATGGAGGAGTCTCGCAGAGATGATAGTCCACTTGATCTGAACCACTACCGAATTGTCGATGAAGTTTGGCATTTTTGTTCCGTTGACTGGGGTTCCAAATGTGAGGCGCTTTCTAGCTATCGGGAAATCTTGGCTAAGTCATGGCAGATCTATGTATCGGTTATAATTCCCTCCACAATACAGAGGCTAAGGTGAAAGACCCTACCGCTCCGGATGGGCCTTTACCAAAGATGCCCTACGGAACAAGGCTGTGGACCTGGCTAATACTGTGCAGTGATGGTAAGAGAATGCGATGTAATCTAAACTTGGTCAGAGCTGAAATGAAGTGTTAGGCACTGTCATCTCTATCCACGAGAACCCCTTCCCAGGTCATCCTGGAAGCTTGGACGAAAAAGAACAGGCGGCTTTGCACATCATACGAACAAATTTATTGAATGTATTCCGACAATTGTCCAAGGTTAATGAAGAAATGACGGCCAAAAACCCTGTTATGGCTTTGAAGATAAGATCGGGAGTATACTCGGAAGAGGGTAGACCGATTACTAACTCGGATGCACCAAGTCTACTGTTCTACTACCTCTTCGATGACTGGTTTACAAGTTATAGCTTGGTCGCAAGGAAACAGCATCAGTATGGAAAAAAACTTGAACGACTTGTAAGTCTTGATCCGGTGTAGCTTGTCCTCTACTTATAATCTAGCAGCGCGTGAAGATGTTTGAGGTGCCGGAAGGCTTCGGTCACATTGACAAATTGCATCATTTTGGGCGGCAATTGGCGGTACTGAAGCGAATATACCAGAGCTATGTCCTTATCATAGAGCGAATCCTTGATCGACAGAAGCTTCCAGATTCTGCAGCAAAGAGCACACACAACCACTTCGCTAGTCACAGTGCGCATAAGAATGAAGATCAACAGACTCTCTCAAAAGGAGTAATTGCCGCGGAGCACCAGACATTCGAAGTGCCTCTAGCGTCGGCTGCGACAGTCCGATTCGAGAGACTGAGAGACAGAATCAACCTATATGCTCTCAGTGAAATACAAGATTGCCTTGATGAGAAGGAATCCTTGGTATTCATGGTATGTCTCTTCCTCCGTGGTACTGAAGATTGGCTAATACAATTAACAGAATTTTAATCTCATCACCACCAAACAATCCTCAGCTGTTATGCGCCTCACACGTATTACCATTCTACTAGCGAAAGTTACAATTCTTTTCATGCCAGTCAGTCTAATGACTGGATACTTTTCGGTGCAAATTACAGATCTCAACGGAGTCTACAGCGTCAAGACGTACTGGGCTTGCTTTGGTGTGGTCATGGGCCTGTCTTTGATTTTCCTGATAATATTTGGCAAGCTAAGCGGCACTCTGGAGGCGAAGCCCATTTATAGGTCTCCAAGTGAGACCCTTTACGACAGTACAAAGCTCATTTTGGGGAAGCACGCTATAGGAAAGAAGAAGAATGCGAGAGTATAGTAGAGAGGAAAACTTTTGCTATGGTACAGCTGGAACAATGGCCCCTGCATCTAGTAAGATTTCAGCTGTTTTCTTACCAGGTAAGCTCGCCGCAAGGATCCCAATCATGTCATTAGCCCTAATTTAGGAAGCATGTGGACTTGAGGACGACTTACGGATTGCTTGGTGTTAGGACCGGGAAAGCAGGTTCTTGGTTGCTGGGCGTTTTGGCTCTATGATATGATACCTGACATATTTGAAAGGCATCTTGGTCTGGGCTTGATGTATTCAAAAGATAGAGGAGAGATGAGAAGGACACATATGAACCCTTTGTGGCTCGATTGACTGGTACCTAGTTTGGGGAATCTGCAGCTGCCTGGGACGTACAATAATATGGCCACGTATTTGCTATGTGAATACATAAAGCTTATGAAGAACGTTAGTTCTGCCATAGCCAAAAATTCGCATTTTCTTCGGCTGGCAAGATTGTTTTGGCCTTCACGGTCACGTGCCTGTAAGATCGCCGACCCGCCGTCCAAAACTTTCAGTGGCCTCAAGAACCGCACAGTATTATCTGATCGGCTCGACCTCTATCGCCATCTCCACAACCACAAAAAGTCACGACCGCTCAAACCAAACGGTAAGCGTGAATCCTACTAACTTGCATGCTCCATATAAGGACGGTCGAGCATGTCCATGACCGTCATCATCACGTTTCAGCTCTTTCCCTGCGCCATCACAAACAAACAGTCAACCGTTCCACTGAACTTCACACGAAATCCGTTGCGACGGAAACTGTTCCCAGCTGACGGACATCTAGTAGTGATACCCAATCTTCAAGCGGTAACTTCTCTCAAGAACCACCACCCTCCATTCCCTAACGCCCACACACATACGCCATTATGGGTCTCACATTCTCGAAGTTATTCGATAAATTGTGGGGTAAAAAGGAAATGCGAATCTTGATGGTCGGTCTTGATGCGGCAGGAAAGACCACCATCCTATACAAGCTGAAGCTTGGTGAAATCGTTACCACAATCCCCACAATCGGTTTGTGCTACCTATCCTGTTACCGACATCCTTGCTACGATCTTCCTAACGCACCTTCCTTCAGGCTTCAACGTTGAGACGGTCGAGTATAAGAACATCCAATTTACCGTGTGGGATGTGGGAGGACAGGACAAAATCCGACCTCTGTGGAGGCATTATTTCCAAAATACTCAGGGAATAATCTTTGTTGTTGACAGCAACGATCGCGATCGTGTTGTAGAGGCCCGCGAGGAACTACAGCGTATGTTGAATGAGGATGAGCTGAGGGATGCTATGCTCTTGGTCTTCGCCAACAAGCAGGATTTGCCAGTAAGCTTGTAGTGACCTCAAAACCCTCCGAGAACATGACTGATACATTTACAGAATGCTATGAACGCTGCTGAAATTACCGACAAACTTGGTCTACATAGTTTGAGACAGCGCGCTTGGGTATGCAACAATCCTGGGACTGGCCATCCATCTAGCTAACAGAGCTTCTAGTACATTCAATCGACTTGTGCTACATCGGGTGATGGTCTCTACGAGGGTTTGGAATGGTTGAGTAATTCGCTCCGGAAGGCAGGCCACAACTAGGCGATCTGGTGAAAGCTCGGGTATGCCACACGGGCTTCTCGACTATCCTCTCCCTCATCCTTCTACTCTGCTGCTCAGACGGTCTATTGTCCTACTCTTGTCGTCAAGCGGTGGCTCCCTAAGTATCGGCAGGAGGATTTATGCATCTACGATCAAGGTGCGGATCCTACGTGCATTGGTAGTCTAGCTTCATTCCATGCGTGCTCGTGCTTGGGTCTGAATTTGTGTCATGACAGGTGTTTCAAACAATGCTAGAGTTGTATTCTGAAAGTCTATGTTCCTTTTGAAGTCTACAAACATGCTGAAGGCCTGTCTGAGCCACTTTCATGTTAATCAGTCTTTCGATACGGTAGGAAATGCGGTGGTTCAATAATCCTTCCTTCAAAACGTGAAGCCCTGTGACTGTAGGCCATAAATACCAATAGAAACCTTTCTTATATAGGTCTAGTGGCCTATTTAGCCGATTCTTAACCTCAGACAGGTAGGGTGCGAATCTGTTTAAAACATGTTTTTTGACTACCTTCTTTAGGCTAGCTTAAGACGTGTTTTAAACTCGTTTCTTGAAGGATGTTTTAAACACAGGGGTGGTTTATATTTATAGTAGCAACTTATAGAGGGTTAATTGGCCTGCAGATCGACCCCTTCACCATGTAAAGGAAGCTCCAAAAGCACCTGACCGTCGATGACGCTATCCAAATACTCGTTGAGGGTGTCCTCGCTCGAAGGATTTAGCCTAGCCATGGCAATTTCCTCCTGCAATAGTCTATCCTTCATTTCACATAGCTTCTCCTCATCGACCTCAACGCCCTGTGTATAGCGAAGTCTCTTCTTCAGCTCACGGGATCGATTGAGCGTTCGCTCGTTAATGTATATATACATCACTGACGACACTGAACAGTATCAGCTCTTTCAGATATGATTATCTTCTGAAAGTTATCGGCGACGAGCTGATTTAAAGGCCTATCGCCACGTTGCGAAGGCATTGCTGAAGATAGAAGGTAGGAGGTAGGTAGGAAGGAACCTGCAAGCAGATTAGTACTGACGACAGCGAGGTCATCGGTCAACAGCAAGGTGAACCTCCCTACTATAATCCTTACCCAGCTTACATAATTAAAAACCAATAAAACGAAGCAAAAAAGCCGCTAGGAGGTTTTAAACACGTCTTTTGTAGAAAAGACGGTTTTATTCGTACCCTACAGACAGGATCCATCAACGAATATAATGAACGTCGTCGAATCACTTAACAATACTTCAACGACATGGCGAACAACAGTTATTTTGGAGTTGTAGAGCTGAAGACATGACGGAGACGATAACATTTTCTTCATCTACAACAGAATTTGCCCTTCCGGGAAAGTGACTCAGACCGGTTATATGCGCCGCTTAGGGCCCTGGAAAGTGTTTGCTCTCTTCCAGAATTTCAAGTCCTGCAGCACCTCTCAGTTCTGCCCTCTCTTTAAGGAATCAAGAGACTTTTATCGTTCTCTTGCTATGATTGTCGTCGCTTATACCCTCCTACTCGCTCGCTGACTTGCTCGAGTTGGAGCAAACTTGTCCAGACTTCCATGCCCCTTTCCATCGTACGGCATAATTGACCATGCCTGCAACGCGTGTCACTGTTGCTTTGAATTCTAAACAATCTCAGAAAGCGCCCATTATTATTCCTTCATCTGCAAATCTTGACCCAGCTTCGACGTCTTCTTGTCGAGATCTTGTCATTAAGACTGCACAGTCGAAGTTACGGTTGAAGAAGGCTACTAGAATCTTCGCGGCTGGGGGTCGAGAACTAAAAGCGAAGAAAGACTGGGAAGGTGTTTTGACAGATGATGTCGTGCTCCTTGTCTCCGCTGGGGAGGAGTATGTTGGCTCGAAAAAGGAAGAAGTCCTAAACCAAGGACAGAATCAGGATGAACATGGACCATCCAAAAGTGGCAATGCAAAATGCTCTATCAAAGTTCTTGCCGACATGGCATTCGTTGACTCAACTTCAATCACCCAATTGGAGACTACAGCTCGCAGCCTCCCCGGTATGATTCACGCTGTTGCCCAGCCCGATCTACACCCAGGAACAAAGTTTCCCATTGGTGCTGTCTTTGTTTCCCAGGAATGGATACATCCACCGCTTATTGGCGGCGACATCGGTTGCGGTATGGCCTGGTACAAGACTAAGCTTTCTCGGTCTCAAGTGGAGGGAGACAAAGGACGTAAGATCGCGGAAAGGCTCCAGGGTCTAGAGGGGCCTTGGCGGAATCAGCAAGATAGAGAAGTCTGGCTACGACCAATTGAAACCTTGGAATCCAGCGCACACTGCGGTGCTGGTGCAGAGTGGGATGCTTCTCTCGGTACTATTGGCGCAGGCAACCACTTTGGAGAGCTTCAAGTCGTAGAAGAAGCGGCCCCAGCCAATGGTTCTAGCACATCAACATCTCAACCCCAAATATACGCAGATGAAGTCGTCCTTTTAGTACATTCAGGCTCCCGAGGCTATGGCGGCGACATACTGAAGAGATTCACCGCCGACGGCCAAACCAGCATTCACGAATCCGAACCGAACGCTAAGCTTTACTTAGAAGAGCACGATCGAGCCTGTACCTGGGCCTCCAGAAATCGAGACCTTATTGCCCTACGCTTTTTAGCATGTCTCGAGCCCGGCGATGATTCCTGGGAACTGGGTTTGAACAATCTAGACTCGAGAGCCACTGCCCAACATATCCTCGCCGCAAGAGCAGCGATTCAAAGCAGGAAAGTCGTCGACATCTGGCATAATAACGTTGAAAGCACCTTATGGCCGCCTCAATCTTCGGACCCAGTTTCGTCAAGTCCCCACGACCCAGACCCTGATGGCACCAACCCTGGCGCTTTAATCTATTCAACCTCCCCTACCACCTCTATTCCGCCTCCCTCAAATCCCCATCAAACAAAGGTGTACATCCACCGGAAAGGGGCTGCCCCAACTTTTAATCCTGTTACGCAAACCCCCCTCTCCATACTCCCTCTCCCCGGCTCCCGCGGCACCCCAACCCTCATCCTTCACCCCACCTTCACCACCGCCAACTCCTACGGCCTCACAAACGCGCTCTCCCTCGCCCACGGAGCTGGCAGAGCAATGTCCCGCGCCAAAGCTTCTACCTACATCGCCAACAAGTACAAAGGCAGAGCCGAAGACTTACTGCGGGGAGACTTCGTACCGATGGATAAACGGGGCAACAAGTTGAAGGGAAAAGATGCAGGGGAAGACGTGAATGGGGGTACATGGGTGGTGTGTGAGGATAAGCAGTTGGTGTGGGAGGAGGCCCCGGAGGCATACAAGGACGTTTGGGCTGTAGGGGCGGATCTGGTGGACAAAGGGTGCGCGGAGAGGTGGGGATGGTGTAGGGGGAGGGTGAGTTATAAGGTTAGGAAGGAGTAGGAGGGAAGTGTGAGGGGCTGTGCGGGGTGAGGGTGCGATGGTAGTGATTGCTGTTCAACAAGGAATGGCTGTAAATATGCAACTTCGACTTGTTTGACTTCCTCTGTACATCTCACGTCTTTGAATTCTGTTCGGTAGATTGTTATAGACTTTTCCTGTAAAACAATGAGTAACAATATACTGGAGCCAACATGTTGAACAATTGACGTTGGTGATATTGGATTGTCGTCCCAGGAGGGAACTCTATGATTTCTATACCGAAGACTGACGGCCGATGATACAGCCGAATTGACCAGAATGTGATTAGAACATCAAGAAGGGACGCCGAGGAGACAATACCAGACTTTCGGCCTGTAACCCACCCATTTCAACAAACGCATCTCTTGGCATATTGAAAGCAATTCAATTCGCTTGACACCTTTCTTTCTAATCTCGACATCAGAGACCATGAACACAATGGCAGAAACAACAGTCACCCCACTTCTCCCCCTCTTTCTCCTCCCCTTTCCAACCCCAACCTCCATCCCCTTCCCTCTAACCTCCTCCTCTTCATCCCTTTCTCTCTTCCCCTCAGATCTTGAACATTTCACCAGTGTTATTCTGTAGCTGTAAACACAAATACGAAATACGCGTCGATGAGGGAGGTAAGGAAGGTGAATAGAGAGAAGGCTAAAAGAGTTTGGCTTGAGGGGTGGGTTGGGGGTTGGTGAGGTGACGAGAAAGGGGGGGAAGGGGTGAAAGAGGGAAAAGAGGAGGAGGAGGGGAAGGAGGAGGAAGGGGTGAAAGAAGGAAAAGAGGAGGAGGAGAGAATAAGAGGATGAAGGGTATGAAGGGGACGAAGGAGAGGAAGAAGGGGGGAGAGAATATGTGTTGGAAATGGGGTATGTTCGTACGTAACACGTACGTAACGCATACATATAAACCCCGGTGTTTAGGTATCTCCGCTCCGGCTCTAGCCGGCTTGGCTCTAGGGGTATATAGCTCACCTCCTACTTCTTTCTTCCTTCGTTACTATCTATCTACCAATCAACTAGATATATGCCTCTACTACATAGTCAATATATCTACATGTACATCTTCGCTCTGACCCTCATATATCAATAGATTATGAGCCCGGGTTAGCTCTATTCCGCTACCACAAACATATCTAAGAGCAGAACTCGAAGCATCGATCTCGTCATCATCAATTTCACACCTTCATATCTCAATCACTTTCACAATGAAAGATTCAAAGAACTATCATGTCTCGAAGCTAAAGGAAAGCGAGAACTATGAGTCATGAAAGAAGAACATAATCAGTGTCTTGAAAGTCAAAGACCTCTGAATGATCATCTCGAGATGACTGAAGAAATCGAAAGCTTCGAAATTCAACGCATCGACAGCAGATACATTCTCTACAACATCGACTGCATTCATCTCAACAGCAGCTGCATTCGTCTCGACAGCAGCTGCATTCGTCTCGACAGCAGCTGCATTCGTCGCTTTGACAGCAGTCAGAAAAAAGTATGTCATCGCTGCTCACTATTGAGCGAATAAAAATGATAGAGTCTGCGATATGATCATTTATAACTGCGAAAAAGAATCTCGAGTACATATATTCAAAGTAATCGAAGTCATCAAGATGTGATTCATTTTAAAGACACAATATGAGCAATCAAACTTAACTACTTTATATCTGATCATCAAAGAACTCAATCATTCAAAACAATTGAATTTCAAATTCATTCAAAATTATGTCAACTCACTCAAATGAGTCATTAATGTTACGAGCGTATCAAGGCTGAACAAGACTGAAGCTCTAATCAATTCGCAGTGAACGCTAGCGAGTTCTCTGCGTAATGATTAGAGCTAATCAGCGAGCTAGTCAGGTTTGACTCAGATATGACTCAGATATGACTCAACATTCTTTTTCTTTCTCAACATTCTTTTCTTTCACCAACATCTTGTTCATCTACATCACATTCTTCTCGTGTCACAAACACATTTCTTTCGAGTCTAGCGCAGTCTCTGAACATTACATAAATAGAAGCTTTTGTATCAATCTTCTTCTGTATTCTTAATATTCAGTTATAGCTATCTCTAAAGATCAAGCACTATCAACTCTGACCTTCATTGATTGTAT